>Ga0116231_10000916_pt1 | contig 56872 bp, 29 predicted proteins | sample S1TSphgellanicum_2_FD_89695 | JGI IMG/M metagenome (GOLD analysis project Ga0116231, IMG submission 89695) | Host-associated microbial communities from peat moss isolated from Minnesota, USA - S1T2_Fd - Sphagnum magellanicum MG | ecosystem: Host-associated > Plants > Peat moss > Unclassified...
AAAATCCTCCAAAAGAAACCAAAATCCTTCAAGATATTATAACTCTATATAACTAATCTCAAGTTTCAACACAAGCCAAAATATCATCTTTCAAAAATCCTCACATTAAAAAAAAATAGACCCCATTATTACCTAGGGGCCAAAATCCCTTAAGCTACTAGGTATACTCTATAATGAATCGTTGCCTTGGTAGGCAAGGCCAACAAAGACACTATTACCACTGGGTTATAAACCATGTTATGAAATATTATGAAACCTCTATCTATCCTCTCTTGACCCTGGTAATGAAAATAAGCTTCAACTCAGTGGGTTTTTTTGCATACAAATTTCAAAGCTAACAACCTTAGATTGGTTTTTGCTTTTCTATTACATTGGTCCTGGAGAAGGGTAGTGTTGTTTGTACTCACTGGAGGCAACTGCAAAACTAGAAAAGGCAAATATCTCAGTACAGGTCCCAGGAATGGAACTGCCATAGATAACTGGCAGATATAATAGAGGACATTGCTATTTTTGCATTTGGGTGCAAGGACATGTAAGGAAGCATGTTGCTACTTATAAGTCTAGAATCCCTTGTAGAAGTTGCAGTCAGATCAATGCTTCTGTTGCAACTATCCCCGGTCCAGGCTGAACCAGCACCGCCACTGGTACCTTCACCTTCTTCAGGGAGTACAAAGCTGATAGCAAAAAGGCCCTCAACACTAGCCATAAACCATGGTACGGCATATGCTTATTTAAGGACCTTTGGTTAGGAAGAATATTCACAAAAAGCCCAGATTTCTTACCATTTACCATAAGAATATTCTTGCAACCAAGGGTCTCCTAACCCCTGCTTATGGGGATGCTCCATACCACGGTCTATGGCCAATGGTAATAGCCTTTTCGCCATTTCATAAGTGAGTCCTCTTAAAGGCTACATTAACACGGGAAATGATGAATTTGAATTCAGAGACACCCTTTAGTTTACATATGGTTATTAAGAATATTCTCAAAGATTTTGAACCCTAACCCCAACTGACGAAATATCCAAAAAATCGATGAACTCCTTGGCCCCTAGTCATGGGAATATTCACATGACCAAGGGTCCATTACTACGGTTTTGAGAATAAGTTTGGGCACATGATGGCAAAATCCACCATATACATTGGCAAATTGACCTACCTTTAGTGGTGTCAACATGGGGTTGAGGTGGAAGTGGACCACATGTTCACTTTGCCTTTTCATTTGCTTCATGAGAGCAGACTTTTGTTTTTTCACCACACAAATCTAGGAAAGTTCCCAATTTTCCTAAGTAAGAATCCTCCACAACACATTGAGTTGGAGACAACTACTATGGCTCCTCCTGACCTACACAATTTTTTAACAAGTTTTTTAGTTTATGGTTTAGTGTTGTGTATTTTGCAAAGATGAGTTCACCAACCTTCTTGCTTAATTCATTCTTGGACACATCTTCAGGGATGACCTAGGAGCTTATTCTTCCCTTCCAAACCTGATTCAATTGTTCCAAGACCTCAAGAAATTATAAGTAGGTTGTGGACCAATGCACAATTCTAAGTCCTCCTAGACATTTGTGGAACGAAATGTTTTGAATACAATTTAAAAGCTTTCAAGGGAGCAAACTAAAAGGACTTTGTAGAACAATTAATTGTGAATTTTTTAAATGATGTGCAACAGAATTGGAAGCAAGTGCATGTCAATTGGAACAAGATGAAAAAAAATAGGAGGTTGAACCAAAAAAAACTCAAGTAACTAGGGCAACCCCCCATGAGTGGTTATGGTATGAATAGTTTGGTAAGATGTTTGGAGGCATGACCAATATTGATGGTGTGCCCCCAACACAATTGGCTACAAGGTATGTTTTACACACTTTGAAGTTCAAATTATAGAGGTAAGTGATGATGATGTGATCCATGCCACATAAGAGCACTATATCCACTAGATCATATTCTTGTTTTCAATCATGGAAATGAAAGGGGGGATGTTCCATTTGTAGGCTTAAATACTTTAAGAACCCAAGCATGTAAGTTGCATAGTGTGCAAGGCAATGCTAATGAAATATTTGGCAAGGGAAAAAAAGAAAAAAGGATGTAGATTCATCTATAATTGGAAATGCTATCAATTTTTTTTCAAACGTTGTGAAATAAATACAAAAATAAAGATGGAGATGATCAAAATGATTGCATTTCAAATACTTCAAAATGAACAAACAAATAAAAAGATGATATTGTAAGACTAGTTGCACATGGTAGCTCTATTTGCAAAAGATCTTAAGCTTAAAATTACCAAAAGACAATAGCAACTCACAACTAAATTTGATTTACTCCAATTTTGTTCTAGAACTAGTGTTTTGCAAAGGAATAGAAGGCATTGGGCTAATGTGGTTTGGATGGGTTTGGAACATCTTTTATTTATTTGCCCATGACAATAGAAGCCACATGTTTATATTTCTTTTTGTTCATGTCTGTTTTTTTGGTCAAAATTACTCTCATCCATTTAAGAAAATTATGGATGTTTGTGAGTTGGAAATCTACTTGCAAAACTTTATGTGCATCGAGATGGATTGTACACATAATCTTTTGGTCTTTAATAGTCAAATCAATGAAACACATAAAACTAAATAAGCTTCCAAGAACATCAATAAGAATCATTACTCCATTGAAATTGCCTAAATGAAGATTTGATAGCAAAATCAACATTTGCTTGGTTGTTCCAACATTAAAAAAACAATTTTGAAAAACAACACAAAACTGAAAACTAGATACAATTTGCAACACACATTTGAATAATTTATTTTTGAATTGGATTGTCAATAGACCACTCATCAAATTAGATTATTGAAGCAAAGATGTTGTTAGCTCATGGAAAAGCTTTTAAATATTGGGACCACATAGGGAAAAAAAGGCAATCCCACATTTACTCTTTAAATGCATGCAACCTTTTAGACTTTAATAAGCTTGACATGTAAATCTAATTATATTACTACTTACCTATATTATTTTGATAGAAATAAATGAACACATCTAGAGTTGGGGATTTGTAATAAGAAACTTTTGGTGTCTTATTGAGCATACACACAATGGGGAATTGTGCACTCCATAATATATGACAATATTGGCACACCAAGCATGAAAAAAAAAAAAAGGAGGTTCTTGTCATGATCATTGTTTAGAAATCAATATGAAAATGCACAACAAAGATCCTTTTTTTATTACATTTTTTAAAACCACAATTTAGTTGTAAATTCAACATATATGTGCTTATTCCAACACTTAACACAACCTTGGAACATGACACAAAATTGTTTTGAAAAAAATTTGCAACACATTTGAATATTTTATTATTCAATTGGGTTCTCAATCAACTAGTGTTCAAACAAAGCATTGTTTAGTTTTTATCCTTATGCCTTCACAATTTTTCCTTTTATGAATGTTGGTAGTCTATCTCCAAATCCTCAAAGAATTTTTGGAAAAGCTATTACATTTAGAGGCCTTAGTTCATGTGCATCCTAATCTATTTAGTAATTATTCAAAACAAAAAAATCAATAATAGCTCTTGTAGTTCCATCAACTCTCAAATAAAAATGTTTAAATATATGCCATTTGTTTTCCAAGAATGCAAAGGCATTTTCAATTTTCCTTTAGTTCATATTGTAATCATATCTTAGTTTATCCATGTTAGATCTAGATTACAATTCTTCCAATTTCTTTGCAAGTATGATCAAATTGCATAAGCAACATCACCAATGATATGAAGTGCATGTCTCACAACTTTGACAACCGCCATCAACTATGATAAAATTTCAAGATTTTTCAATTTAAAAAAAATACTAGACATCTTGAATGGCTTACAATCATGTATTTCACGAAGTTTGTTAACACATACATTCCAAAAAAATTGGATTGCATCACAAAATGTTTTGAATTTTTAATGTTAAAAAAATCATTCACACAAGTGTCATTTTTTGTTAAAAAGCCTAATTAATGGTATGTGAGTATTCTTAATGGCTCCACAAATATTAAGTAAACATGTAAGATTGTGGATTTATGATTTATAAATTTTTGTAAACATTCATTAAATGGAATTTATTATATTTTTATTTGTTAAATAACTTGTTTTTGTCAGATAGGGCATCATAAACCATGTCCACATACTTCCTAATGGTAGATGCTCCCACATTTGGACTAGTCAACCATGCATGTGGGAATGGTTTCACAAGCAAATTACATGTAAAACAGAATCGGTGCAATTGTTCTAATCTTTAGTTGTGGTCTAATAAGCTTCAAACATTGAAATTGAAAAAACAATGTCAACTAGATAGCAAAAATATGTTATTAGAAGTTTCAAAATTCATTTTACACTATAACATGAACCTTTTATATCTCATTTTTAATGTTGTGTGCCAAATAATATTTTCCACAAAATCCCATTAAACATGTTGTTTGAACTTTTCACTAGTAGAAAACCCCCTTTTTTTAACCAAAAGTTTTCAACTACATGACATTTGCAACTATGTTTCAATTGGGATTTTTTAAAAAATTAAATCAAATTATGGCAATTACCAATTAAGTCAATTCATCAACTACATCGGGATATAGTTGAAAACATTTTTCAACTAGGTGGTCATTTGCCGAATGTTCACAACATCAACAATGTCTCTAAGTTGAATGCCCAACTATGTCGATAAACAATGTGAAGCATGTTTCAATTAAAGGGGTATTTTTGAAATATTTTTGACATCTAAAGTTGTTTAGTTGGCACATAGCCAAAATATTGACTAATGTCCAACTATTTTGGTAACAATGTTCACACACATGTATGGATGATAAAATGTATTAAAGGATGGATGAAATACAGTTTTGTTTGCAACTTTGTTGCAACTATCTCTCTCCACTAAGCTAAACAAATAGTAGGCAATTTTAATTTTGTACATAATATTTTAATATTTATTTAAAATCGTGATAACATTAAATTACATGTAAATTTTATTTGTGTAAATAAATGGGTTTATTGTGCATATAAATAATAAAATTTAAGGAAAATCAAAATTATATGTTAGTAATAATGTTTATGTTCAACACACATGTAATTTATTATTTTTATGTAAAACATAACAACATATCAAATAATGATACATAATCAATAATACTGTGCAACTCTAATGTTTATTCATTTTTATACACATGATATCTTAATATTTGTTTAAAATTATGATAAAAATTCATTAAACAATAATGTACCCAATGTCATTGGCCCAAATTTGAATGCATTCAATTGAATTTTCCTTCCAACCCATTTTGGCAATTTGTTTGAATTTCCAACAACAATACCCACTAAAAATACAATAATATTTTTCACATTTAGGTCTCAAAATTACTAAATCAAAATTATTAAATCAAATTTGGTGAAGGCTTTCCAACAATACCAATAACGCCTCCAAATTCAAATATAATTTTCAATCTTGGTTTTTAAAAACAAAATTCAATAAAAAAAAGGTTAATAATCAATAGATTCCACACCATAACTCCAAACATTCTAAACCAAGTTAATGCACCCCTATTCATTGAAAACTTTTTGATGATAAGTTCCATAGCATAACCTAAAATATTGTGGGTTGGGAGATATCATTATGACAAAACAAAACAAACTACCTTCCTTCATGGATAAGTAATGTAACATGTGTTCTTGGCCCCAAATGTGAATACACTCAACTCATTTTCCCTTCTAAACCCAATTTGTTGTAATTTGTTTAAACTTTCAACAACAAAATTCATTCAAAATTCAATATCTTCCACACCTTAAGTATGAAAATTATGAAATAAACTTCATTAAATTTGATTCAATGATTGCTTTCCAAATACACCAAGTACAAATTTGGATTTGAGTATAATGTTTATTTATGATTTTATTAATTTTTATTAATAAAATGGTTTGATAATCAATAACCTTTGCATTGTAGTTCCAAAAAATTTCAACCCAAGTTAGTGCACCCCTACTCATTGTTAATTTTTCAAAGATATCAATAGAATTACATGAAGCAATTCAGTTTGAGAAATCTCAACATGATAGAACAAACAAGACAAATTATTTACCTTCATAAATAGATTAAATTACATGTGTTCTTTTTTGTATTAAATGAATGGTTATATATGATGCAAATATTTTATTGTGCATATAAATAGTAAAATTTTAGTAGAAATTAAATTTCAAGGAAATTCTAAAATATAAGTTTGTAATAATGTGCATGTTCAATACACCTAATTATTATTTATATGTAGATTTAAATTTTAGTTTACAAAATTTCAAATAATGATACATAATTATTACTTTTGTGGAACTCTAATGTTTATTCATTTTTATACACATAATATCTGAATATTTGCTTTGAATTGCAATAAATTTTCATTACACATTAAACTACATGTAAATTCTATTTGTGTTAATGAATGATTATGTATAATGAAAATATTTTTTTGAGCATATAAATATTCAAATTTAATTTCAAAATTAAAATTTCATGAAATTCTAAAATATAAGTTTGTAATAATCTATGTTCAATATATGTAATGTTTTATTTATTTGTAAATCAAATATTAGTTTACAACAAATCAAGTAATGAAACATAATTAATAAAATTTGTGGAATTTTAATGTTTATCCATTTCTATACATACGATGTTTTAATATATTATTAAATTTACGACAAATTTTTATTATTATTAAGGTACATATAAAAAAATTTGTATACATATTGAATGGTTGTGTATGATGAATTTTTTTTTGTGCATATAAATATTGCACTTTAATTTGAAAATAAAGTAACTTAATTATGTTTATGTTCAACACATGCCTAATTTATTATTTCTATGTAAATACAATTTTAGTTTACCACATATCAAGTAATGATACTTGATTAATATATTTTTGGAATATTTTAAATATATGTGTAATTTATTATTTCCATGTAATGATACATAATTAATATTTTTACAAATTGTTTTTTAAAATTCTAATGTTGTTGAATTCCAATCATTTTTTCATTCTATCAGCAACATTTTATTATTTATTTTGTTATTTATGATTAAATTATAATAATTAATCAAGATATTTAATAAACTATTATATAATTTCAAAAATTATTGAAAATTATTTAACACTACTTTTTTAATTTAATATTTATTATGTTAATTCATAATAATTCCAACAAGTTAGATAAAAATATGAATAATAATAATTAAATAACTAACCTAACCTAACTATTAAATTGAATATTATTACCTATTAATGTTGTTGTTGTAATTATAACCAATTATTAATTATTTTTAATTATTATAATTCAAATGTCATTTAGAATTTATTAATTAATTTTTATGTTTTAGTTAATTGTTTTTCCATGAAATGTTAATAAAAAGTTATAATGAATTTGGAATTTTAAAAAAATTCAATAATAAATAATAAATGTTAATAAATTAATACATTTAATTGCTGATTTTTTTAAATTAATGAATCATCATATTATTTAGTAAGTGATGAAAATATGTTTAACTTTTTAATTATACACGTATACAATTAAAAATAATTAATGAATAATTATTATAAATAATTAAGATAAGTATCCATACCTAGGTTAAGTATATTATTAGTTTGGTCTAGGTTTAATTAAGCTTATACTAGCTTGTATAACTAGATTACAACTACTTGAATTGCAATTAGGTTACAACTAGGTTATAATTTTAAAAATTATCTCATATTGTTTGGCTTCCATTCCATGAATCCAAACTATATAAAAAAATGCACTAGGATTGTTGGAGAACACAATAAACTTGAAAATGTAACATCCATTTGGGATGAGCTAATCAAAGAGGTTCAACCTTAAAACCTAAGCCAAATGAAATAGGATTTCATTTATTAATTGCCATGTGGCATAGGTCTAGCCTTAATTTAAGCCTACATTAAATGGCTTATGTTTAGGTTTAGCTTAGGTGCCTAGGTTTAGACCTAACCTATGCTTATGCACCATGTGGCCTAGCATATTAATGTGGATGTGCCATGTGTTATTTAACTATTTGTTGAACCCAAACTTTGTGAACATGTCAAATGTCATTTAATTATTTGTTAACCCCAAGCTTTATTAGCATACCATTGGTCATTTAACTATTTGTTGATCCCAAAATTTATGAATGTGCCACATGTCATCAAACAACTGGCCCAATGTTCAATTTAAATAGTTGCATCCTAGTTGAAATTGCAATTATAATTTTGGTCGATGTCATGCCTAGTCAACATATAAAGTTCACTAGTCAAATTTAGTTAACAACATCCCTAAACTAGATTGGTAGAACAATTTTCAACTAAATTGGCAAGAAATGGCACCTAGTGACTATTGCTATGGTGTTAACATGTGGCATACACTTTCAACTATAATTTCACTTTCGAGTTGTACTTGTTGACATTACTAGTTATTAGTTATAAAAAACAAGTTACAACTATATGTATAGTTTTTGACTTAGTTTGTAGTTGAACACTAGTTGAAGATGTAGTGCAAAAGGGAGGGTTTTCTGCTAGTGGAAAATTACAAAATGGATGTATCTTTTTACTCAAAATTACACATAAAATTGGTATCACGTGCTTCTTCACTAAAGGCTCATTGTTCAAAAGTGTGCATGTGCTTGATTTGAAGAATGAAAAGATCTCCAATGTCACAAATAGTGCCATCCAAATAAGCATAACCCTTTTAAATGAAATGGGATCCATTATTAACACAAATTTTGAAGAACAAAAAAACTTGAAAATCAAGGATTATGAATTGGGAAAATTAATTTTAAAAGCAAGCATTGGAAATTGGAAAAAGACAATTTGGACACTAAACATGTGCATTGGAAACTAGGAAAAAGTTTGGGGGTTGTTCTTTTGGTCAAAATTTATATACAAGGTGATATTTGGGCACTATTTGTTGCCACATGCACATTCATTAGCTAATTGGTAACATGTTGTTTGCTTAGCAAGCGAGGACCCACTTGCAAACAATTGTTTATTTTTTGGTCATGTGCCCATCCTTAATATCTTATAGCATGGGCAATGGCCAATGATAATGGCTCTTTTGAAAGATACATGAAAACTCAAAACAAATCCTTCAAGCAAAATATGTCACCAAGCCATTTTAAGAATTTGAGGCAACAATAGTTGGTAATAGGGACCTAGAATATTATATTAACATAAAGGTTGTATCTACAAAGAAGTTGAGAAACACCAAATAAAACATTAAAATTTATTATAAACTACCAAAACTCTATTTGCAACCACAAAGATCTATTAGTTTACTAGATTACATGATTATATGAAAACATATTGATTAATTATTGTGACAAGTGAGTCAAACAAACCAATCCTTTTGGAAGCCCAAGTCAACAAAAACACAAATGTGGATACAATTGGAAAAATTGAATCATAGACTTTAAAAGTTGAATTTTCAAAGGGGGTTATGATTGTAAAATGGCCTTGTTCCCCACCATCTTTAGACTTCCAATCAAGCTTATGAGTCCAACACCTATTCTTAGTGGTTTAGTGTTGTAATTTATAGTTGGTCCTCATTTGGGCTACATTGCGCCCATGTGTTTCTTTAAACTCATTATGTGACTTGCATTTTGTTGTTTTCTAATGTGCAAATTTATTAATTTTATCAACCCACCCCCATTGACCACCTCTTTGAAGGAATTGAAATTGCAATTGCCTATAATATCAATGGTGAAGTGCTTGATAATTATTGAATAAATGCAATATATTTCTCTTCCATTGGAAGCTACCCTTATTGAATCCCAAACATTCCTAGTGGCCTAACTTTCCAATATCCCCCCTTTACCCTCACAACTTGCTTGGTCTTGTCAACGTCCCCACCTTGTTAAACATGTTTGGGTTCTTGAACTTTCTTGATTTTATCAACTTTTTCAATTCTAAATTTTGTTTCAGCATTTTTAATCATTTTGATTTCAAATCAACAAAAAAATCTATATCTTGGATGCCATGTGAGCCATGGATTATAATACCACAAATTGTTAAGCTTTAGTTCCATAATTTTCCTTAATATTAATGATTTGAATCCTGATAAACCTCCAAGTAATAATTATTAAAAGTTGAATTAGCTTTTGGATATTTCAGCGTAGAAGATTCTTTTATTTAAATTGATGCAAAGCTTAGTTAATTTTAGGACCTAGTAAACCTTTTAAGTGCATGATCCTTTTATGTTGTAGAGAAGGGAAAGGAGATGTAGAATTAGATTTGATTTATTGATATATTGGGAATACAAGCCCATAATTAGCAATAACATCTCGCCATGACAATATTAAGTTAGTTTGTAAAATAATCTTCAGGCACGAAAGATGTACTTGAAAGATTTCTGACATAAAATCCTAATACATCTTTATTTAATTTTCATTTTTATCATACTCTTAAATAAAATCAAAATCAAACTTAGGCATTAACATTTCCACTTGAGTGGCCTCATGTGAATTACAACTTAGTAAACAACTTTAAGGGGATAGATCACAATTGCAAAAATTCCAGAATGCGACGAATGGTGCGAGTTAGGTATTCAGCTCGATGCTCCATGGGAAGGGATTGATTGGGCCCGCAGCCAACGATAATGGCCATCACCGGGAACCCAAGTTCGACAATAAAGACGAACATCGTCGTCTTCACATTAACACTCTTCAAACCTTTCTGGTGCAACTCCACAAGCAAGAACAAATTCTAAATAGATTGCTAAAGCATGTAGGTTAGGAGACAATCAACGATCCCATGTCAAACGATCGACTCGAGTGGGCACCATTCTTCTGGACAGTTTTTCTTTGCGCAACCGTTGAGAGACCTTCACGTCAAACGGTGCTTCTTCAAGCTCTTCCTTTTCTACTAGTGAAATTCGAGGATTCGAGGGCGTAGCGACATCATCCGCCATGACTAAATGATCACCTGCATCAACAAAAAACCAAGAGGGTAGCAGAGATAATGTGGTACTTGCGTTCAGAAGGGGTTGAGGTTCTTTTATTTAACAAATTAGGGTAGGTGTAAGGTGTGGGAGTGACGGTGGAATCTCATGAAAACTCGAACATCCTAGATCTAATGGAGTCATCGAACCCTAATTTCGACGGTGGATCTAGAAGTATGTGGGGGTTTTTGTGATGCAATTTTTAATTCCAATTTACTATGTACTACATAGTTAATTAGTGCATGGAAGAAAAAATAAGTAGGGGATATTAAAAGAGTAAATGGTATGCGGGGATGTTACTTCAACCATTGAATTGATTTAGTCAAGTAAGGACTCAAGGATGTTTACTTGTTATTACTGATAGATTATCCTAGTAATTAGTTACTTGAAATAATTAGGATGAAGAAATAGGATGTGAGGGTCAACAAATGGAAAGGATAAGGATCAAGCTCAAGAACCTCATCAAAATATCCAAGATAAGGGGAAGGATGAGTCCTCCAATCCCATTAGTCATAAGGATTGTCATCCTATTTGATTAGAGGATGAAATATTTTTTTTGTCTCACTGGGCCCAAGAATTCTCATCTTAAAATCAATTGGAGGGCAAATCATTTTTAATTCTCATTGGCTCTTGAAGAATGAAGGGGCCATTGATTAGAGGGAAGGATTTCAAAGCTTCCATTGGACAAGGGGAACAAGCTCAAGGAAAGGTCATGGAGGCTTATCAAAGGAAAAAGGAGTATCTTGTGTGGGAAAAAGAGACCTTCTTGTGATAGTTTTGGAGGCAAATTGCACGTACCCCAATGGTTGCAATGCAATGCAATGAGAATTTGATGCCATGACATTTTTTTCCAAGGAGATGTTGAGATCTTTAACGTCACATTATTTCCCTTCTTATCACTATACCAAACAGGGTTGGTTGATTTGTTTGTATACCCAACAAGAATTCAAACTATTTTATTACAAACTTGGAGGCGAGTTCAAATAATCTCACCAACTTTGTTTTTCACTCTTTTTACTTAGATCTTATCTTTTCAGAACTTGCTTGTGGTTTCCCTTGGAACAAATTCATTAACATCCCAACCCATAACATGCATTTGTTGGGGTGAAGCAATGGTTAAAAGCTTGTAAGATATATTTTATCCAATAACAATTACAAAAATGGAAATGTAACAATGTTGTTAGAAAAATGACATATCAATGGTTTGATCATCTTTGGAACAAGTTAGGGAAAAGGAAATATGTCAATGTGTGAATCAGGACCATGATGAGACACATGAAAATCAAAGGTTCCATTGCCAAAGGCAATTTGCAAGGTCTATTGCACATAATTTTGTGTGGTCTATTCAACTAAAGTCTAGGGACAATGTAATGGAGTTTTATACATTGGAAACTTTGAAATATATATTTTCAATGAATGGCAAGTGGGTTATGTTGGGTTTGACATGGATAAATTAAAAGTTGTAGAATGTTAGTAACATGATGAAGGAGATAAAAATGTTTTTGATGTAAAAACATAAGGTACTAGAAGATCTAATGTAATTTTCTTTTGTTAGCAATGACCAACAAGCACAACATGATGAATCGCTAGCAGACCCTATAGACCAATCAACTTTAGTATGCACTCTCATTCATTTCAATTGTTGTGTATATTCATGAATACCCTCTTTGGATTATACAATATTGCTCATTCTAGACTAGGCATGAGCTTCATGGTCAAAAAGTTGCAACCACCTAATTGGTAGCCTTTAAATCTAATTGGATTCCAATCACATAGGTTGAAAGTGTGATGATACTCTTGTTGAACAAGTTAGGATAATGTTCCAATTACTTTGAACAATAAATGTTTATTTATATGGAGCAATTATTTTGTAAGCAACAACATACTTCCTTTTCAATACATAACAAAGTTGAACATGTAACATCTAGCAATTCCTATATTTTGAAATTGCCTTCCCGTAGCATAGTGCAAAGAATTTATGTTCATGATTTTATCTATGGAGATGCTAGTATGGAGGCTAAATTGAGGTATTGTGCATTTGTTGTAACATATTACAAAACACATATAACCCTAAAATTGGTTGTTTTACATGTACAATGATTTTTTAAAAACCACGAAAGCTATTTAAAGTATGTTGTTTAAGATAATGTAATCACCAAAAACTTGTATGGGATTTCAAAGCACTAGGCCTTATACAAAACTTGTCATTAAATATCTCACCCTTTCTTTCATTATGGATTTTTTTATAGGTTTAAGGTATATCAATGGCTTGGTGAAATGACAAGGGAAAAGGACTTTTACTTTTTCATGCCTCATTGATCCTTGCATTGGCAAATAATTTGGAATTATCATGTTGCACTTTGTAGATTGTCATTCATATTTTTTATGTTATTCTCACGGGTTAAATGTCAAAATTTCTTTTTTTGGTTGTAGGTTTTATTCATTACACCAAAAATCAGCATATGTGACTCCATCCATAACTACAAATCTTAGTCGTATATGTCTTAACAATTACATGATACATAGTCAATTTATATTTATCGATTATACCACTTTGTTGCAATTGTGATTATAATTGTTTATGTCACAACATTAATCATTTATGCCATTCCATACCATTTTTATGATTATAATCATGGATGGTTGATCATGATCTCAAAAGATCATGTGATCATGGTCATCAAATTTTTAATAGAGAATGATAGTTATAAAATATGCATCCAATGGTTGAGATGTAATTTAAAAATTTTAAATTAAAAAATCAATGTCTTGTTGCTACATGACAACCTATTCCAATTTTTAAAAAAATATTAACCATTTATGGGCTACCATGTGATAACATAGAGTTAGTAAATGAACATTTTTGGCCCATTTGTTTGATGCCACATGGCAATTAAACATATGGAGCCTAGCTTAGGCTACTTAGACTAGGTGATATTACTTAAGAGCTTAACCTAGAAGCCACCCTAAACTAAAAAAAACTTGGAGAGTATATTACATAACCTACTTAGGCAAAGAATCTCAATAATTGTAGGTTGCAATTGTGAGGATTTGAACCTTTCACCTTCACTTTGAAGGTTCAAGTCCTTAACCATTGCACCACAACTTTTTGTTTGTAACACAATTAGTCATCACAAATTATAAACATTAGCATATTTTAACCTAGGCTAATCTAGGTCAGCATAGGTTGACCTAGGTTGATTTAAGTTAACCTATGCCGCCCTAGGTTGACCTAAACCAACCTAAGCCACCCATTAAATCTAACCTGGGTCAAGTTAAGCTTTTGTAAGCTATTATAGGTTAACTTAAAATAACTTAAAGTTACATAGATTAAACTAGGTTAAATCTATTAAATTTAAAAACTAAATGCAAATTAAATGTAAGGTAAACCTTAAGGTTGAATTTAGAGCTAAACCAAGCTTAAATTTAAAAGTTAAACCTAAGTCAAGGGTATGGTCATGCTATTAGGACCCACGCCCTCCTCCTTGGTGCTTTGCTTAATGATAGCTTATTCCAAAATATTTTAAAGATATTCCATTTGTAAGTTTAACAAAATCTTTAAAAAATCCTTTTGACTCACAAAGATGTTGCATTATATCATCATAATAAAATTTTATTTAAATAATTTCCCAAAAATATGTCATTTTAATTCCATTAAAGAATCATTTATGAGTTTTTCAATTGTTAAAAACACTTGTTACATTGCTAAAAAAATGTTTTTGGGTATGCAATACTCATTTGCTTTGTTTCAAACTTTTTCAATTGTTTCCATAATGTATAAAACACATTTTTGTATACATTTACCAAACATTTTAATTATTCACTTGACTTAAAACTTTTTAAAATGTAAAATTAAATAGTTGTTACACTTGAAGTGGGTCCTAATATTGGGACTGCACCTAAACATAAAGGTTAAATCTAGGCACTAAACCTAAAGGTTAAACTTAGAAGCTAAACTTAGGCTAAATTTAGAGGTTAAACTTTAAAAAGCTAAACTTCTAGACTAAACCTAAAGGTTAAATTTAAAAGTTAAATCAAAGCAAAACCTAAATATTAAACCTATGTTAAACTTAAAGGCTAAACCTAAACTCTAAATTTAAACGTCAAACCAAAGTTAAACTTAGACCAAACCTAAAGTTTAAACTTAAGCCAAACATACAAAAGCTAAAATTAAACTAAGCCTATAGGCTAAACCTAAGTGAAACTTAAACTAAACTCAAAAGCTAAACTTGAAGGTTAAAATTGGATTAAACCTAATTAACTTAGGTTAAATTTAAAGGTTAAACTTAGGTTAAACATGACTAAACCTAGTTCAACTAAGTTAAATCTAAAATATAAATATAAATTGAACCTAAAGGTTGAACTTAAAGGTAAAACTTAAATTAAATATAAATTAAATTTAAGCTAAACCTATATTAAACCTATAGCTTAAACCTATAAACTATACTTCAAAATTAAACCTAAGTTCAATTAAAATTAAAATTATGTTAAACTTAAGTTAAACAAAACTAAACCTAGGCTTATTAAAGCAAAACTTAAACAATTTTTTTTTATGATTAAACTTTAATATTGGTTCCAAAAAGGTTAAAACCTATTCAAAAGAGCCACAAACGTTACTTTACATTGGTCATGCATGTCCTTTTTCCCCACAATAATTTTTTCATACAAATTATTTTTTTAATGATTTGTTTTTCAACTTATTATGAAAAATGATTAGAATTGCACCAATAAGTCAAAAAAAAATTCTTAATCATTTTTTAATAGATATGAGTTTGTAAAAATGTACAAAGTCCTTGTAAATTTCATGTTTCATCTTGACAAATGATGATAATTTGAAGTCATACCAAAAAATGTTAATTTTTAAAGCTTAAATTTAATTTAATATAAACCACAACTTTGTTAAATACATTATGTACATCATACCCCATTTATATGTGGTGAAGTTTTGAAAATTTGAATTTTCAAGTTACATGTTTTGAATTTTAATTTTTTAGAATTCCACATTTATGAAATTGTGAATGTTTTTTAGTGTGTCTAATTGGTTATTGTCATTTCATATTTTTTGACCATTAACCTATTTTTATTATATGTCATTTTTTAATGATAGAAAATTTCATTTTCAAAAGTCCTTAACTAAACCAAAACCTAAAATTGGTAATTGGGTTTTTAAGTTGAGTTTCTTGACATTCATGTGTGTTAAAAAAAATTATGTGACATGATTATCATGGTTTCAAATGGCAAAAAATAAGTAAAATTTTAAATTTTTATGACATAATATAACATTCAACACCCTTTGTGGCTCCTTTGAGTGTGCTTTGACCCAAAAAGGAAAAGGCTTAATGTCTTAATGTTGAATTAATTTTATTTCTCTAATTCATTTGCAAAATATTCAATATTTAAAATATTTCACAATTGGTTAATGATCAGAAATCATTTTAAATTGTTTTTTTGGAAACTACATTTGGAATCTTTAAATTATATATCAAATAATTATTTTCTTAATGATAAATATGAATGTTCAAATCATGGATGTCATGTTCGTTTCTACGACAACTTGGTAGCATGGAGTTTTAATATGGGTTAAACATTTGAATGTGCTTGGAGCACATTCACTAATAAATGCATGTGCAAACCTACAAGGCATGGGTATGGCATTTAGGAAATTGATCAAACAAGCATTGGATGATGTCACCTATTGCAACCACTAGTGTCAAAGCTATAGATGTGTGCGATGTAATGCTTTGAGGTGGGTCATTCACCCACCTTATAAGTGTCACCTTGATTTAAAAGGCACCTATGGGTTAGATTTTGTGGTCTAGAAGAAATGGCAAAATTTCCTTTGTTTTTATGCTTGCCATCCTCTAATTTTGTGTTGCAAATGCATTGTTTAGAAACTAAACGCAATGGCCCCTATGGAAATTAATGCCAACACATGTAGACATGAAGACATGTACAATTTAGATTGCACAAGGGTGTGTCCATGAGCATAATAGTGGGGTGTCCACTTAGCAATTTTGAGATTTTGTTATGGGTCTAGTATTTGTTGCATTTTAATTTACCAAATTGGTGCATATGCATGCAAACATTTTCAAGGAATAGGGGAATTAAGTTTTTTGCTCCGTTAGTTGTTGCTAAAATTCAAAATCAATGTTAGCAAAGATGAAGGTTGCAATTTTTTGTCCTTGGCCATGTGTTTTGTAATGAGAAAAGAAACATTTATAAATTTTATATTGTTTTTCCATCAAACTTTATCACATAAGCACATACTACTAATGATTTTCATGCTTTGGGTTGTTGAACATGTCAATCTAACTAACAAATAAGTTATTGTTGGATGGAAAACAACTACATTCATATTTGATTTAAATTACTATCTACAACTATGGATTTTACAATCCAATGTCATATATGATGGTCAATTTCAATGGGCAAGTGTTGAAATCGATTAATTTTAGGCTATGAGGTCATTTCAACACCTAAATTAGAGTTTTTAGGGTTTGGCACATAAGGTTCTTAAACGTTTCAACTTTGATTTTCTATCTATGTTTTTTGTCCATTACTTTTTCATCATTTTAGCTATTCCATAATATGTTTTTGACATTTTTCAAAACTAGAGCTATAATCAAATTCAATTTAAATTAAATTCTTTGTTTGTTGATATTTAATTATAGAGATTACTTTATCCTCTTATGAACTATGGAGGTGTGGGCAAGATAAAGTATATGACAAAATTTCCTTGGTAGTCTACATGTCAAGTTAGGAACAAATAACAAAGATATTTATCATAAAATGATTATATATTATTCAATGTTTTTACATGAATGATGAAAGAGAAGATATTTCTTCACTATTGTGCATTGATTTTTAAATTTCACATTATAAATGTAGGTGGAAAGTAGGGTTTTCTAAATGCAATTAATGTTTGAAGTTCATTTTTTGCAATGTGACATTTGTTTCAAGTATGTTCTAACATGGAAAAAATAGAATGTTTTTCAATTCCACTCTTGAATATACAATGATCTTTATATCTTAACTTAGAACATATTTATTTCATGAGGTATTTTAATGAAAACAAAATTTTGAACACCATATTGACTAGTCAATTTCAAAATTAAGTTTTAAAGAAAATTACTCAATTTTTTTTCAAATTTTGTAATCAACATACATTAGACTCAATGCAAAGAAAAATGATTTCATAATGAAACTTGAATCTATTTTGAATTTATTTTCTTGTACTTATTTTCATCAACTTTTTTTTGGTATATTTTACTATTTTTCACTCATGGCATGTAGCTGAACAAGTCTATGCATGTGTAAAGTTGTAGGAGATGAAACAACTTGCATTATGAACTCATTGGACAACTTGGAATTTATTTTTAAAAATGTAATTGAGCGACATGGACCAATTTTCACACTTTCATTGCTCCAATTTGAAACTTAAAAAAAAATCATCTATAAAAATTTCAATTATGTTATATAATTCATCAAAATTCCAAAGAATTTTCTTCATCCAAATTTTTTATGAATTTCCACCGAATTTGACAAGAAGGTAGGGAAAATTGTCCTAGAATACTTCAGACAATTAGAATCTTCATTCTTTAATTCACTTTAATACATTTGCAAAAGATTGAGACCTTGCATCCACCTAGCATTGTCTTCTTAGGTATTTGTGAGCATTTGGTTCATGTTCCAAATCCTTCCAAACCCACAATTAACTAAATAATTAAATAAACCCAAAATTCCTTCAGGAAGAGGTAAAATTTGTGAAATAGTGGGCCCAACTATGACAAGAGTGAGGTTGATACTGAAATGCTTGACAAAAGCATGGTGCTTTTGGATAAGTTGCATTGTATTGTGTCAGGCAATATTAAGTTGAACAAGCCTAAGAAATCTGACTGCTTAATTGAGAATAACTGACTTGGAGTCTGGTAGCCACACTGGGAAAATTATGGCTATTTTGGAGGAGGAATTTAATGGGTGTGATTGATAAACCACATCAAGTTGGTTTAGTGTTATAATTAGAAAAAAATAAATTATATTGGTTGGAGGAATTTAATGGGTGTGATTGATAAACCACATCAAGTTGGTTTAGTGTTATAATTAGAAAAAAAAGATTATATTGGTTAAGGTACTAATTGTGATTTCCCATGGGGATGAACATCAATCAGCTCAAGTACAGGAAATCAATGTCCTTGGCATGAGCAATCTAGTTAAGCCTCCAAAGATAGCAGCAGAAGCTTCTTGGGGTTTTGTGTGGCAGCAGCCCCCAAGCTCCAGCTTCCAAGGGGGTAGATCTGTCTAGTATTTTCTGTTTAAGGTACCAGAGATATTGATTCTGCCCGCTCAAGGCAACAAAACAATTTTGCCTTCCAGGACATTGAGTTAGTTGTTCTCCCGAATTGTGTTGGCAAGAAGGACGTGAGAACTAATTTAATGCAAGAATTTCCCACTGAGCACATCTCTTCACTCACTCTCCCCTCAAAAGTACCTCCAGTGGAAGCAATACAAATTTATAGCCTCTCTGCAAAATTCATCAAAGTCACAATGGTTTGAAAATAAGCTTAGCTGTTGGCTCTTGTAAATTCGCACAACAGCATAAGACACTAAGATAGGAGATTACTCCTTCTGGTTTGGATGGCCATAGTGATTGATCCATGTGTGACATTTTTACATGTTCTCGTAATACATACTAGTTTAAAACAATCATGTTGCTTTATTTACCTCTCGGAAGTGTTTGTATCATGCGCATATTTACAGGCCCAAACTGAGTTTCACACCATTTAACTTCTGTATTTCATCCAAAGTAGTGTTTCCTTCCCACTTTACTGTTGTGGGTGGAGATGCTTATAAGAGCTATCTGATCCAGCACCCACCAATTCGCCTCAGGTTGGGAACGATGTCCCTTGCTCTATATAATCCTCAATATAAGAAATCTATGGCTGTGTTTTTTGTCCCCTATGACTATGTATGGGGGAGGTTTGGCCACATTTACAAGACGTAGAATGTTTTGGTGAAATTTTAAGCACAATAGATGCTATACCTTAGGGGTTAACTGTTTGGGAATTGATGTGCATACATACACTTTTTGTTTGATTACAATTATCATAGTATCGTGGGAGCTTCATATGTCTAAACAACAGCAAATTTATTTGACCAAGGATGCACATGCCCCATGATCCTTATGCTGCACAAGGTTCTAGGACTGCACAAGCTTTTCCGTCGCCCTTTGGCTGCTTACTCACATCCAATCCCACCTAATACATTAAGTGCAAAAATCCACTTGAAATCCACTTTGTCCTCTTTCATTCTTAGAAACTGTTCTGTGGGCATTGAATGAATGGCCCCCTTCGGCATCCACAATAGGCAGATTCCAATTTACAACAGCTTGGTCAAAGTGTTGAGGCTATGAGCCTGCAATTCATCTTACAGGTAGTTGTGGGTTGCATATGACAAGACTTGCAAAAGATGTTCACCATAAGAATGCCAACCAGCCCTTTTTTCTTTTTTCCCCAAATTTGGGTTGTGGCATAAGAGACAAAACATTTCAGCAATAGAAAGCACATGTGGTGAAGATAGAGAAGTGTTGCCAATAATTATCTGGCATAGGCCATTTTCATTAAAAAATTCACTTGGGAGATTAAGTAGAAGGCCGCATAGTCCATGGTAGCTATTAACCCCATTGCTCTAGCTACATCCTTTGGTTATTAAAGTCCCAAATCCATTGCTATATGGCTATATGTATGGGATATTAGCAAATAATCTAGCCGTAATCCTAAGCTAAAGAAGTGTTATTCATTAACATGCAATTGAAAAGAAGGGCACAAACCTAGTAACAAAATTCAAGTGTATTGTCCCCAAGTATTTGTTAATTGAAATTTAGACCACATCTCATAGGTAGCCTTGTATGGAAAGGTGCCAAGTGTGAAAAACTAAGGTGCACAGATTCAACAATTAATTGTAGATGATTATTCAAATGATTGCACACTTTGTTTCTCAAGAAAGCAATAGAATTGAAACACCTTTTGTCCTTAACAAAACCAAGCATATGCACCATAGCAATATTTGTCACCTTTAAGTATTTAGGAAAAACATGGGACAACAATTGTGATGCATCAATCATTCACCACATATGTGTGAGAAAATTAATAAAAATAGGGTTAGCTTTGTTGAATGCAAAGACCGTGAATTAAACCATGCTTTGAAATGCATTGGATTTCATGGTCAACTTAAACAAACCTTGTTGAGCATCCAAATTTTAGCTGAAAACAATGGCAAAAACCATACAGGTAAATTTCCACTCCTTCACTTCTCCACATGGACGAGGGTTCCAATAAAAAAATTTCAAGATTTCCAAATGTCAAAGAAATGTTGTCTCATTGTCTACTTGTAACCAATATTGGGGATAAACAATCCTTGTAGCATCCATGATTACTTGCTCAAGAAATTGTGCATTCAATTTTACCATTAGGCCTTACTATGTAGTCTTAGCCATCCAACACAAAACAAAACAATTAACAAAAAAAATGGTGGAAGATCATCAATGTCCAAATTTGTGAGCTACACAATTGAGGTTTGAAAAAAAACTTTCATGTTCATCGCTAGACCTTAGAAAATAGAGGTAAAATGGAAGGAGGAAATCAAAGGGGGTCAAGAATTTACCTTTGCATCAACTTTCACACATAGTTGCAAATGTTGTTCGTGTGACCAACAATTGAGGCCTTATATTTGGGCACTTTAGTGAACCCACAGCTTCTCATCATCAATAACAAAGACAAGATGTTCATTGCAATTCGTATTGTAGTTAGTAATCCATTTCATATGGATTTGACTATGGTCACCTTGTAATAGTCCACAAAAGGACCATAATTCATCCCTTGGAATGATAAGGTGATATCACAATACATAATGTACAATTAACTTTAACATACATTCATTGTGACTATGAACTCACATATGAAGATATCACCTTTATGAACAGATTTAAGGGACTGTAAATCACAAAGTGATTCAAGGGATGAATCATAGAGTCAAAATTATGGATTTAGATTTCTATGAACTTGATTGTTTTTACTATACTAATTATAAACTCTAGGAATTGAAACCAAAACCATAGGTGATTTTGGCCCACTAAAGGAATAATATGACCTTGGGTCGTATTAAAATCTAATACATTGCACAATGGCATGGTAATATTAATATTAAGATTCATAGAGGAAATAAAATATTATAAAATAATAAAAGACATGGCAATCATGGAAAAATCTAGAATAAAGTTCAAGATTGCAATCAAGACACCAAGAGAAATAGTTTTGCAAACCATAGTGTTATAGACTTGAAAAGAAAATAAGTTAAAAAATTTATAACTAAAAGAAAGACATATTTAAGATAAAAGCAAGTGAAAAAAAAGATGAAAACGTCATGAAAGGTTTTGATAAGGAGAAGAATAAAACTTAGAAAAATACAAATGAAGAAAACATAGAAAAACATTCTAGTTTTATTACAAAGCTCCATTTGACCTTAAACTTGTACAACAAACCAAATCACCCAACAACTTGCAAAGTGGATTGTGGGATTAAGGTTAAAGAAATTCACCTTGAGTTTCATTTTGGAAATCCAAAATGAAATCCCATTTGTAGTCGCCTTGCAAAATCTCAAATCAAATCCCATCTATAACCTTTTTAGATTCATAATCTTGCCATTATTCAAAGTTGAAATGACCACCCCCATTACCTTCGACAAATCCACAAGCACATAAATTATAATACAATGTTCACAATTGTAACTTGTAAGTTTCACAAAACTTCAACAAAACAAATAGAATAACTTCAACTTAGGAATGGTTATTTAGTTTTCAAGCACAACAAAGAGTTGTGTACACTCATTGCATTTTACATAATTGATAGTAACTACAACATGCATGAAGAAGAAAATTTAGGCAATTTCAACTACAAGAGGAATAAATTATATCAATCTTTAGTAAAAGAGCTAGACACCAATATGGCAAAAATGTTGCACTTTAGGGTGTTGTTGTTGGTGATGGTGGCAACATTGCGAGAACGGACTAGCTTCTTGAGACATAGTTCCCAACTACTAGGGGTGATTAGGTTAAGGCCTTCCACAATGAAACCATATCCACTTTTAATGTGGAAGTCTAAAACCAAATCTAGTTTAAAACCCAAAGATTATGGACAAGAACTTCCATCTCTGAGATTTGCTATTTTTTGTTAAAATTGTATCCATTTTCATTTGCTTCTAAAATGGATATGTATTTATTCATTAATAATTAAGAAAATAACAAGCATAGTTGAAGCCAACTAGCCTGATTGGTGATAAATGCGAATTAAGCTTACATGAATAAATACAAGTATTCCCTTTCTTCAAATATGTAAACAAGAGTGATTCAATGAAGACTTAGTTAAGTATTTTCATTAAGACTTTTATGATCAAGAATATAAGTTATTTATGTAATGCAACAAACCCATGAAATGCTCTAGATATTCAAGTGTTCAAGGGGAGGCTTATATGGAGTTGTTGAACAATCCTTATAAAGTGAAAGTTTCAAAGGAGAAATGCACATGACGATTACATCTGTCACCAAAGGCCACAAACATTGTTTAGACATCATATGTGCATTAAAAAAATTCAATATTTGTTCATTAATTTTTTGATTTTAAATTAAAATATTTCCTACATGAAGTTTTATCACCATTTGAACTAAAATGACACAAATTCCATAATTACATGTTTTCATTTACGAAACTAGATAAAAACCCAGCTACAATATGAACCTACCAATGTGTGTGTGTGTGTGCGCTTTTCCCCCAATTTCCCCATAAGCTGGTATTTTCAAATTTAGCTATGAAAAAAATATGAAAGGAAAACATTTAAACATCCTTATATATTTTTGGCAACCTACTTGAAGTTGGTATAGAAGTTAGGTGAATTTTAAAAGATTTTTTGAATTAAAAAATCAAAGTTTTCACAATAGTGCAAAGTTTTGCACCAAAAAGAAAGTCTGAAGCCTAATATTCAGATTTTCCATTCCACATTAGTTAACTTTTCTGACAAAAGAATGGTAACCATGACAAAGATAATCACAAAATACCTAGCTAATATTCCCATAATGCCATTATTTTTCTCTTGCACATTTAATTTCAGGGCCCTTCTTCTTTCAGCCTTCCATGTTTGAAATACAAAACCCACTTTAAAAAAATTCCCCTTCATGTTGCGTATCTTAGAAAAAAAGCACAGAAAATGAGTAAAATCTCAGAAGAGACACTCCTAAACCTTGAAAACCCCTCAACAAAAACCCTAAACAAATGTTGCAAATGTGGCACCATGGAAGGCATTTGTACCCCAAACCCTATGGAGGCTACTACTAGCATTGGAAGGCCAAACCAATTTTTTTTGTGGCTATTCTTGGAAGTGCTTTCTGAAGAACTAACTAGTGTTAGTTCTATGTCTGAAAATAAGCCCCAAAAAAGAGCAGAGATATAATAAAGCAGTAAGTAAGTTGCAACTGCAAATTTGAATAGCATTCATCAGCTCTTTACTTAAAATATCTTTTGCTTTCAGCTTTTGCATTACCTGCACTACCGACCACTCTGTCAGCCCTTGGTTAAGGCAATACCACCCACTAAACTAGGTATTTCCCACACCAGGCTAGTAGGACAAATTTGTTCCTCATTCTTCTAGACCAATATTTATCATCCAACAAACCATAATAAAAAGCACAGCCACAATGAACCAGCACCCACCAGCCTACCATCCACTGGATGCCCCTTATTTATCAATTGTGGATGAACCTCAACTCAGCTAAATATTTGGTTTCACCTTAGTAACCAATTTTCTGTAGGAAATAGGTCTCATACATAGGTAAGTAGGAAATAGGTAACTGCTAGATAAGTAAATGATTTTTACATGTGTAAAGGCTGTTTTTATTACCTACCTACTAACAACCTGCTTGTGGGTTGTTAGTAGGTAGGTTTTTTTTTAAAAAAGCAACTGAGCTAACCACCATGGTTAGCTTGAGAACTGAAAGCCAACAGAAAACTGTTTCCTGACCACTTACCATGATTCATCCTTCTTGGTGCACTGGTGGGTTCTGGTTCACTGTGGCGATATCCTGCATGAATAGAACTTGGGTAACGATAACTTGGTGTTTTTGCAAGGAATTGTTTTTTGATGTAGGCAAAGTGGCAATCATCCAAATGAATATTTAGCCAAATCTGGGTATAAACTAGATATATGCATAAATGTTTATTCATCCTTCTATATTTTTGGCTACAAACTGAAAACCAAATCTAAATCTTGCATTATTTACGTTGCTTTTCCTGACTTCTGGCTATTGAAGCCCCCATAATCACTTCATTTTTGAATTTTGAATTCATAATTTTTGTTGGCAAAATTTCACCAGTGAACAAAAGGCTGCTTGGGTTTTTCCCCCTTCTTTCTAGAGGAAAAAAAAGCATTGAAAAAAGCATTTTTTTGTGACTTACTTTCTAGGCAAGTGAAAGGCTTAATCACAAATCTCAGTGTTTTCTTGTATGGTGCATTTTCACAACTTGGGAACCAAAAAAATCTAGGGCAACTCATACAAATAGTTTTCGACAAATTTTTTTCCTGAATTTGCCATGTTTTGAGTTTAGATACTAGGGCCCAGCAAGTTGCCAAAATATAACATTTTTCTCAAATTATTTTTTACTTTCTTTTGTGAACTGTAAACCAAAATTGGCTAATTTCTCTTGTGGATGATTGCCAGTGTGGCTGGCTACATCACAAAATTGAAGAAAAAAAAGAAAAAAAAAGCACCCAATGCCAAGAATAATCACATTTCAAATCGAAGCTACAGTTGAACAAAAGTGGGTTTTGTGTTACTATGTTCTAGGCTCAAGCAAAGTGATCCCAAAGAATCATGATCAAATCCAAGTTACAGTTGAACAAACAGCATATATTGGGATGCAAATCCTGCCATAAAAAATTGCTTAATTAAGTACTGGCAGGAGGGAATCAATAGAAGTTAGTTACCGTGGATAAGACACCCACTCCTCCTTCTTGCCTGTAAACAGATCAGGCTGTGCAGAGCAATCATGTTGCACTCATTGCATAGTTGTGTAACTTGTCATACTTTCTCTCAATTTAACTTAATCAGGTGCAAAATGGCAAAGAATTCCACTGACAAGTTAACAGATCCAAACAAATACACACAATCTTCTTCAAAGCCTGAAACAAACAAACAAGGGAGGTGAAACACTAAGGAAAACATTGTACGTCAAAACCTTAGATCCAATGAAAACCTCCTGCATCAAAACCATAGAATATCTACAATGTAAACATTGTACACTCAAAACCATAGGTCCAAATTGCTGACCTGAAACTATATCTTCATTCCTGTTCAACACATATAATATCATGAGTTCCTTTCTATTGCTTCCAAAACCAAACGAAAATTTGTACAAAGGAACAATAACATACAAAAATGCCAAACAGGTTCACAAGTTCTGATCACTTCTCAGTTGTATGTTCTGATAACAACTGAGTTGCACGTGTCATGAAGCTTTTCATCACTCAAAGGGGGCACAAGCCCACACGAAAACAAAAATAAAAAGCCTGTCCACAGTGATCGTGGGAGAAACTGAAGAGATGGAAGAGGGGTGGGTACCTATTATTAAATCATAATTTGTGACAACATCACCTGAAGTTGCCTGTCGTGAGTAGTAAGATGTTGTGTTCAATGTGGATGAATAACTGGGAAAGGAACTAGAAGACGGCTAATAGTAAGAGAGAAAGTGTTGGGGTGTGTGGTGGAAGAGTAAATGGGGGGAATCTCATGATGTGTGAGGAGAGCAAGCAACAAATGGAAGGAAAAACAGGAAGTGGTTGGTGTAGACAACAATATTAAAAAATTCTTCAAGTGTGCCAAAGCTTCATGGGGCGCCTTTAATGCCTGCCCATTGTGCATGTGTGTGCCTCTGTCCTTTGTTTTCCTTCAAACAAAATTGTGGATGCAAAGACCAAGAAAGGTCCCCATTGCACGGTGGACTTCAAAGGACTCTTGAATTTTCATGTACTAGATGCAGATAACTCTAGCATTTGCATAAAAGAACATATGTTCTTCGGCTATGTATAATTGTAAAAAATTGGAAAACCCAAGTCTGTTATTTGGTTTTCCTAGGAAGAAGAAAAGAACAAGCACACACCTCTTCAACTTGTAGCCCAAAAAGATTCAGGGGTCATCATATGTTCACCCTTAAATGACATTTGACCCAAATGTCCGAACTCCCATTTTTTCCAATATACAATGTAGATGAACATATAGAGTAGTTAAATCTTGTTGAGCTTTCATAGCATAAGTTTTGTGACAAAACAATTTATCAATATAATTCTAGATTGATGAAGTAATTGGTTGTTTACAATTATGCAGCACTGTCATAGTAGAAGATTTATGGGGTGCAAATTGGAAAGTTGTTTCCTTGATTCTCTTAGCATGTAGATCAATATCATGCGGGGTTTCCTCTGATTCATCTTCCCATTTTCAGATTGTTAATGTCACAATCTAGCTTGGTCCTTCTCCCATAATCTTGCAAATTGTATGAATAAATATTTGCATGTTGAATTTGGAATGGCCAATTTTTTTATGCGCCATGTGATTAGCTTGACCTACATGTACTCAACACATTCTACAATATTTGTAGTATCATCTATAGAAATATTTGACCTAGATTGAACATTGTTTGACATCTGCCCATAAACTGACCACAAAATCACCATAGCTTTCTTACTTCATCATGCAACCCCTTATGATCATTATTGGCAAAATAGAGTTTACCAATTGTAAACAACTAAAACTAATCTCAACCTTCCACAAGGCATAGGTTTTTTATATCAGAGTTATCCAAATGTCATATCATGTCAACCCTTACTTTCACACTCTCTTGTCCCCCTTTTTCTTTCTTCATGCCAAGTTTGAGGTTATCCTGAAAGTCCCCAAAAGTGAAGACCAAATACAAAAACTCAACAAGGGATTCAAAAAAGGGTGCCAAGAACCATTTTTTTTCAAGTGTGGGCTACTCAATATAAGTTTAGGCTATATGCACTTTTAAGTTATAGACTTGTAAGGTTGTAGGCTTGGAGTTTTAATGTTTAGATTTTAAGATTTTAAGGTTTAGGTTTTTAGGGTTGGTGTTTTTAGGATTAGGTTTTAGGTTTTATCTTTCAAGATTAGGGTTTTAAGTTTTCCCTTTTAAGGTTCAGGTTTAAAGTTTCTAGGGTTTTAGGTTTTGGTTTTTTGGGGTCAATGTTTAGATTTTAATTTTTGGGGTTTAGCTTTCAAGGTTTAACTTTTTTCAATTGGGGTTTAGGATTTTTAAGGTTCATGTTTGGAAGGTTTGATTTTAAAGGTTTGCCGGTAAAGTTCATTTTTATGGTCATATAAAATGTTAAGATGAAAATCTTCTTCAAAAACATACTTGATATCAATATTTTGAATATTTTTTAGAAAATCCAAGACATATGAAATAAGAAATTTTATCACGTGAAGGATAGGGAGATGGGAACTATTTCTAGATGTAAACCATGGTGCAATTCGGACCTACAATAAGAATGCAAGGTTTAAAATACAAGTAGATTGGGGAATTGGTAAGCTTAAAAGAAAATGTACTAGATGTTTCATGAAGAGGTTCAATTCAACAAAAACAATATTTACACATTTGTTGTAAGTTGCAATTTTGTTCATTATCTTCCTAGATTGGATATGCATGGACTTCACATATAAGGTCATTATATAACACAATCTTGACCCAATTACACAAGGATGGGTGGGGGACTTCTAGCTATAAGTCCAAAACTATTTTAACCTCCTTTTCTAATATAATTATTAGATTTCTAATTAACTTCAAGTTGTTTATTTTCACTTTGTTTTTTGTTTCACCATTGATGTTCATATTGCCTATTGGGAACTTATCATAGACATCATAAGTCGAGGATAAACAAGTTACCATGATTGCCATGTTCTTGAATTGCACCACCAACATTCACTTTGGGTCATGATCATGGGCTTATCACCTAAAGCTTGCCTCTCATTTGGAATAGTCATCATGCCTAAGGGTTAGAAGTAATAATGACAATGTGAAGTCCATCTAAATCGGACAAACTACTAAAACTAGGCATAGGATATGGGGTGGAGAACACATGTATTTGTTCAATGAATTTTTTCCACCTTTTCAACATGTTTCTTGTGGTGTGTCCATATGTGACTTTCAAATATTTAAGTATTTTGTCACATTACATAGTTGCCCTATTAGATTCCTCTTTATTTGAATGACCGATCTTCAACTTGTTCAAGGTGTCATGCATGTGATCCTTCAATGCCTCTTTTGTAAATTGTGATTTAGTGTAAAATTTTTGGTTATCTTCATAAATTATTTTTCACACTACAACCAGAATCAATTAGATCATTTTGTTTCAAGTGCCAATGTTGTAGGTAGCAAATTGTATGTTATATGAAATTATTAATGTGTTAAGTTCTAGAAACACCACAATTTGTCAAGGCACCTTCTTTCTATGGGCTTGTTTTCCTTTGTTCAAAACAACGAACTATAATTGCTGAATTTGTGGCATGAATTCATCAACTTCTAGAAAGCTTGCCATTCCTTAAAAAAGGAACCCACACACACACAACATTCACATTTAGACATAAACAAGCAATCAAAATAATTTCTGGATTTTCAAATCATTATTCACCAAAATTGTCTTTGGATTACCAAATCACACACATTAAATTTCATAGTTACAAAACCAAAATGCATCATCACTGGGTTTTGACGATGAAAATCACACCCACAAAACTTGATGACGTTAAATTGAACCCCCAATGAAATTGTATTAACTTGTTGAAAGGTTTTGAAAAACAAAATCACATTTGTAAAACATAACGAGGTCAAATTGGAACCAACAAATGGAAGGCATACTCATATAGAAGAGTTTTGAAAATCAAAATCACACTCAACTGTTAGTTTGTTAAAGTGATTAAAAAATGATCAAGTATTTGGTGGTTTTGTATTTTGGAACTCCCATGGGTTGGTTGTAAAATGGTTTCAAAATGGAGGCCAAATTGGGAAAGAAGTAGTTTTAGTGCAATCCATATAACTTGTATTTTATATAGTCATCAATTGGGGGGAAAATACATAGACAATTCAAGACCTTAGACACATGGTGTCACTTATTAAGTCTAGTAGGTATTCCACAGTATTCATCACATAATTAGGGAAATACCACAGAAAAGCTAACAAATTGATCATTGTGTGATTCAATCATTATAATTTTCACTCAAAAACTTTATAGGACACCAATGCAAATCAATTTGAACATAAAGGGGTAGGTCAATGCCATAGTTTTAAAATGTGTCCATTTCCACACATCTTAATGTTCATAATTCTATTGGGGCCAATTCAATTACCAAAAGATTGACATAGGTGTTACTTATCAATAACTTGATTTGTACACAAATATTTTTGGAATTTAAGAAGATATCATGTGAAGAACAACACATGTGCATTTTGACAAATTAAAAATTTGCATAAAATATTATTGAAATACCATGCATAATTATTCAAATGCATTTCAGCTTTTGGAATATTTATGTATTTTTTATGCTTTAAAATACTTTTAATTCAAATCAATTTTATATTTAATTGGAAATGTTTCTATGTATTTTCTACCCAAAACATTATAGGAAGTTACATTGGACAATATTTTTGACTCATTCTAACAAATCAACATTCGCCCATAGAACTTAATGAGATCCAATTGAACCCCCCAAATGGTAGGGCATACTTATATAACGGTTTGAAAAACTAATAATACCAATTGAACTAATCAGGTCAAATTATACCCCCCAAATGGTAAGGCATACTTGTAAGAGGGTTTTAAAAATCAAAATCACACTCACAAAACCTAAAAAAACCAAATTAGATCCGTAAATGGCAACAAATTCATAACAGATCAAATGAAGATCATCAAGAGAGCCCCCCCAAAGGGTTTTGAAAATTGAAAGGATAACAACAAACTATAAAAAAATCAAATGAAAATCACCAAAAGAATTATAAACCTCCCCTATTAAGGTTTTGAGGGTTGAAAGTATGACAACAACTTAAAACAAATAAAATGGAGATTGCTAAATTTCAAAACCCCTTAGGGATTTTCAAAGTTGAAATCCTACTTGCAAACTCAAAACAAATCAAACCAATCTTCTAGTAAAGCTTGTACCTCTCTTCAAGCATATAGGTGTTCCAATGGCACCTTCCTTAAAATCATTATTGGCACAAAATCTTTAGAAAAATCCATTCTTTTTACATCCATTCAAAGCTCCTTTGTAACTTTCTAAACCTCTTTCCTCTACAACTCTCTACACCTCTTTGAATAACTAACTTTTTCTTATGCACAAGCGAACTAGTCTCACCATCACTTTCAAAAACATTAAAGAAAGAACATATGACATTAAGGATAGATTCAATCTTTTATTGTACGTTGTTAAGTTGAGTAAATTTTTCAACTTTATGTGAATTACAACCCTTAGCCAAATAATGTAGCCTAAGACCAACTTCCACATTAACAAGACAAAATAGTTTTTTGGGAATTTTAAAAAATCAATTGAAACTATAGATTTTCATGATTTAATTTGATATTGTTATGTGAGGAGTGAAATTATATAGATTGTAGCCTTTGATAATTATGATTATTTTTCACACCTTAATTTCATATTTTCATGAAAATTCATTTCATTATTTTATAGATTATATAATGATGAAATTGACCTAAGGTAAAACATGTGATTCACAAGGTGTTAACACATCCTAACCATCTTTGCCTTGGGTTTTGTCAAAACGCTTCAATTTGACAAGGTTCTCACCCATCAATACATTTTGTGTGGAAGACAACATGTTTGGTGAAAATAAACAACAATGACACATAATGATCTCCATCAAAAGGGGTTGCATTAGATCAAATATGGGTGCATAACATGACCTTCACCTCATGTGAGAAATTTAACCTTATAGGGTTTATTTCACCTATTTAAAGATCTTGCCTAGTTTGTAGAACCACAAGAATGACAAATGTAATGGGCTAGCCACATTTCAATTTGTGAAATTGGCTAAGGAAAATATACTCCATTCTTGGAATTTCTAGTTCTAGCTTTAGGAGCACAAGAAACTAAGCTTACCACTTCACATGGGTTAAGGTGACATTGGAGTTCCATGTGTGGAGACAAAATCCTCATTGAATTTTGACAAGAAACCACCATGAATCTAAATGAACATACAAGATAAACTTGTGACCAACGTTCTGTGATATGAAAATAGATGCACAAATAGAAAACATGGTAGAGATTGAAGATAGTCAATATGAAAACTACATAAATGTAAAACAAAACCACAAGCATTGACTTGTTTATTGGTGAATTTTTGCCAAATTTCAACCTCAAAAATATTATTCCAACTTATGTAAAGGAATTGTTGTGACAAAAATGACCCAAATCACCAAATTCCATGAAAAGAAAATTCCAAATCATCAATGTTTTTTTAATATAGAAAGATCATTTCGCATAAAATTCGTATTTGGTGTATAACCAAATTTAGTTATTTAAAAAAAGTTTATTACCATTATGGCTACATCACAAAATTGACAAGAAAAAACACTCAACGCAACTACAAACAAGAATGGGAAGGGAATGTGGACACAAGGTAAGGTTTAAAGATCCATGAACAACTTGAATTGTTTAAGTTGATCTTGATCCTATGACTAGGAGAATTTACTACCACATTGGCTTAATGTCGTTGTTGAAGCTATGAATATTTTGCACGGACACATAACCTTTAACCACTAATCGATAGCCATAGTTTGACACATGAATCAAGGTTGTGTTTTGCCCCTATATTACTTGTCATATGAATAAAAAATGGCCAAAAGAGAAACAAAAGTGAGAACTATCCAAAATTGCCCATCCAACAAAAATAGTGCAAATTGGTACTTTGGATGAAGAATCACATATGATTCATTCTAAATTCATGATTTCCAAGTTACCCAACACACAACGTGTGTAGAATGTGACTTTAGAATGTACTTATAAGTCTTGTTGTAATGGTTAGACGAACGTTTGGGGTGAATTAAAGGTTGGGTCCAAAAAGGGTTGTATTGTTCAAGAGAGTGGTAGGAAAGGTGGTAGCTCAAGTTCCCAAGCTTGAGAACAATCCAACTCCCCCATATGACCTGCACTTCTTCAACATAAAAAATAGACATAATTTGTAGTTGCCACCCTAGAGGTGCCTTATTGATTTGTAAAGTGTCTTGGAAACAAAAAAAAAAAAGATTATGGTTTGTAAGGAGATTGCAATTACAAAAGAAAAATTAAGTCAAGGTTTTATATTTGAGGAGGTTAGTAAACCATGCGTTGCATATTGAAATAAGGAACATGCAACGAGTTAGTTCAATAAAGCTCCTACTCCTTCCTCTTTGCCAACTCCCTTATTCAATAGGTAATGTGATCCATATTGACTAGTTAGGGGTTGCCTTTCAAGTTCATAATTTTTATTTGCAATGTGCCTCTTTGATTGACACATCACAAAAAAAAGTTCTGAAACTTTGGAGCCTTTCAATACAAATAGTCATTCCAAATGTCAATGTCCCATTTCTCATCCACCTATGTACATTCCAAGAAGACAATGGTTAGTCGAATCATATGGGACAAGGTGAAGTGTTATTGGGAACCCATTGAGAACTTGATGGGAACAAGGTAAAATTCAACACGTAGGCACCCATTAACCTAGGCCAAAAATGGTGAAGAAGCACAATCCAAAATAGAAGTTCCATGCATAAAAAAAAACACATTTCCATGTATCAATGAACTGAACCAACATGCACCTAGATAGGACCAATTTCTTTCTTTCCAAAGGTGGGTTTGGAGAAAAATTTGAATTTTTTATATTCTCAATGTGTTCCATATTGTTTTCAACTAATTCCCATTAAGTTCCCAATGTTGTTTCCCAAATTTGTCCACAATTGTAAAACCTTTTATGTTATTTTCCATTGTCCATAGTTCTATTCTATAAACTCTAAAAGGTAGGCCAAAGGCAAATACTATAGTTTTTCCATTTTGGCCTTTTTGGAATGTCTATGCAAATGTGGCCAATATCTCACCACTCATAGAAAACACACACACACACACAAGCAAAGAATATAGGTATACACAAATACAAAAATATTCTCATTTAAATAAAAATATTCACAAAAGGAAATGAAAAAATGATCAAAAATTAATTGAACAAGCAACTCATTTAGGAATGATGCCCTTTGTAGTAACTTCAAACTAAAGATTTCCCTTACTAGATATAGAACTTATCATCTAGATGCATGCACTTCAAAACATGTCCATTCACCATATGCACACATAACATTTCAAATGTCATTTACACATTGGAATTTGGGTCATGTTTCATACAAAATTTTATAGCCAAGTCCTATACCAATGTGTAGTTAGTATTTAATACCAATGTTGGATGGTTCTTACTTTTTAAAAAGAATTGCCAATTATAAAATTTGAGAGTGGTTTATGAGAATTGACTTGGGTTTTTTTTATAAATAGTTTGGGGTAGTTGAAAATCGACTAGAGTAATAGGATTTGTTTTATTCATAATAAACTAATTTTCAAGGGTGCTAGTTTCACAAATTTAATAACATTTGGTTTTCTTGTCTAGTCTTCACAACCTAGATATCAAACTTCATTAATTAAAAGAAAATATTTTACTTCTCAAATTAGGAAAATTTTGAAAAGTATAAATAAATTAGAAAGGGAGAAAAAAAATTACAACATTTTTAAAATCCAAAACTTTATATTTTCACAACTTTATCCTTTCAAAAGCTCCTTTAAACTCTTCTAAGTATGCATATATCCCAATGGACTTATTAAATTAGAATGGGATTTATAACCAAGTCTAGGGTCATTGGGCCAATTTTTGTTCAAAAACTCAAATCATTTAAATTGTCCAATTGTAAATGACATTTCCTTAGATTAGCATGTATTCTAATTAAAGGAAAGATCATATTTGTTTCAATCTATGATTCAACAATCTTTAGTATTTGATAGGCATAAATTGCAACAATAGGAAACATAGTTTCATGTTTCTTTAACCCTTGGAAAAGACATTTGATATCTTTGCCATTCACTTGAAACCGCTTGAATATCAAGAGTGCTATTTTGACAAGCTTTTTTTGTTGGCTCACTTGTCCTTGTCATCTTTTCAAAGATATCCAAGCTACAATCCTCATCCATTTTTTGGTTAATTATGTCACTTTCAAATTCAACCAATGAATGCAAATGACGATGACATTTTTGAAACATATAATATAAAGACCTTGTATGATATTCTTCAATACACCTTATTCATAGCCAATAAATAAAAACACTAAGTGAAGACTCATAAACTTAAGATCCAACATGATAAGGGCAACATATTAACGATTTTTTTCATATTTCCTGTAAAAGGAAAGAAAAGAATCCAAAATACCACAAACCTCCTTTCTAATGTTAAAAGCCAAACAAATCAATTCAAGAACAACACCAAATGCTCTTCCATTAGGTTTTGTGATGAAGGTGGAATTCCAAGGTTTCCCCTCAATTTCACATTCATGGATATGGTTAAATGTAATGCATCACTTATCAACCAATGACCCCTAGATTGCTTTAAAACACAAATAAATACAATATGAAAAATGTAGTTAATAATAATTTGGCAAATGTGCCATGTTAAAGGAGGTGGAATTCAAGTAATTATCCTCACATCATTTGATTTGTTGCAACAAAGAAAAATAACATTGTTGAATTGTAGAGCTTCTTAAAATAGTATAATTTTATTAGCAAATTTGTAAAGGCAAAAAAATATGTTAAATATTTTTGTGTAGGATTTGCTTTCAACTTTGAAATACCTTGCAAATTTTCCTCCAAACCCAAAATGTCACAACTTTCCTAACTTTAAAGTAGTAGTCATTTAAGTTAAACCATTCATCTTTCACATAAGCAATTATTTTATTCCTCAAGTCATGGTTTTTCCAATAACTCAATCATATTCTTGGCCAAAGATTGTTTAATAATATATGTGATTTTAGATATTCCAATCATTATTTATGTTTTTGTTGCCAATTAGACCTTTAAAAAATCATAAATATGAAAATATCATGTCACCTTTGACATCCAGAGGCCAAAGCTTGTGATTATAAAATGACATTCTACCAAAGATGGTAAGACATACAATTGTTTAGTTTGTTTCCATTAATTTGGGAAAAATCCTATGAAATTAAAACTTTTTGGAAGACAAAACAACTCTTGTACACAAGTACAAATTGAAATGCCTCAACCATTTATTTTCCACAAATTGCATGGGCAAATGATTCTTGGCATTTAAAAGGCCCAAATTTTCCACAAATTGCTTTTTTTACACACCATTTTTTTGAAGGTTGTTTTCAAGTACGAAATTAGAAATTGAATTGTCAAACAAACTAGGTATCTTTTTAGCAAGCAATTTCTCACTTCTCCTCTAAGGGGATTGTTTACTTTCTCCTCAAACATTTTGCAATGATAGAATGGTTTATAGGCATTTGTGTTTTCAATGTAATTTTTCCATTTGTTGTATTGTATAAAATAAAGCCTTTTGTTGCTTGAATTTTGGATATAAAATCAAGACTACCAAACTATTGTAATAAATAATACATTTGATGGTTTAAAGGCATTTAACAACAACTTCATTGTTATCATTTACACAATAAAATGATCAATATAATGCATGCCTAGTATGGGACTTCCACATTTTTATTTGAAAGTGCAAATTTTTCAAATTTTCTTTAATTATTTTCTATTGTTAATTTATGTTTGTAAGCTTTCAAGGTCTTCAAATTGTTCTTCCATTGCCTATTTTCCATTACAACATCATTCATGAATATTTCACATCCATTACCATTTAGTTTGTTTTTGTTTTGATTGTTCCATTTTCAATGTTCACAAGAGAATTTTGCTTAAACAATGGATAGAAAAATCAAACAACTCTATGATCTATCAAAACATTGCCAAAATCCAAATGTGCAAGCATTTAAAAAATCATCTATTCATATTTTTCTCCTTTCATAATAGTGCAAAACATGCAAAAAAAAGAATTTGTGGAATGGGAATGTATAAGAGTGTTGAAAGAAAGTTCCTACACAAAAAAAACAAATAGGTATTTAGAATTTTCTTCAAAAAACTAGAAATGAAAAAAACTTAATAGATTAAAAAAACAAAACATATAATAACAAGAAAAAACCTAGGAAAAAAGGGAGAAAAGAATACAAGTGAAATAAACTAAAACATAAGAAAGATAAACAAGAAAAAAAATTGAAAAAACTTACCTAGAGGGAGTTTATTGCTTGTGACCTTTGATCTTTGCACCTATAACTTGCGCATGGCAAAATAAGGGGAAGTATTAACACACGATACATAGCAATAATGATAGAAGAGGAAGAAACAATAGTGATGGACCATGAAGGTGCATAGGCCAAACATGGTACCTAAAAGGTTGTGTTAACAACAATTGATGACAAAGAATAATACATAAAGAATAGTGGGGCAACAAAGTAATAACATCAAAATGTAGTAGCACAAATAAACATGAAGGAATAATGACACAAAGGAATAGCAATGTAACCTGGGAGTAAGAACACAAAGGAATAAGAACATAAAGAAGAACCAACAACAACGAAATAAAAAAGGAGCAATTAAAAAAGAACCTTAAAACAAAATCAAGAGAAAAATTAATTACAAGAATTAAAAACCTTAAACAAAAATTCTCAACGTAAGTTCAATGGAAATAGGATTGAAGAAAACAAACAAAGAAAAATGAAGCTTTTTATATTTGGGGGACAAACAATTAACAATCATTGTAACAAAAATTCAAAACCCTAATCTAGCCATCACATTTCACACCTTGAATGACTTTTACTCAAATCCCTTGTATAATTTTGTAACCTATAGGGTGAATGCATGGTTGAATGGCTCATTTTTGGGAGATTAAAACTCCATAAAAATCCATAACAAATTCTTAATAAGTGATCAAATGGATATGGTTGTTAATTTGTAAAACTTCATTATTGTAATCTTTCGGTATCAAATGTTCACCCATTTATTAAACCTCCTAAACCTAGGTCAAAACCTATATCAAAAGTTGTTAATGTCATTTGTCATGGTGGATGTCATTAGGAAATGTTGCAAAAAATACTTATAAAATCCATATGAATGAAGGACAATGTAAAGATTTTAAGAGCATGTTCATTAAGCAGAAGTTTTTAAAAAACATCCAAAAACACCATTTCAAAAAGACTTTTGACAATTAGGTCCAAATCCAATTTTGACCTTTCAAATGTCCATAATTACCATTTGGTGAAGGTTTTAAGGAAAAATATTTCACACCTAATTTTATTATTTCATTTTTCAAGGCATATTTAATCACCATAAACGATTTAGATTGAAATTTAATATGAAAATTTCAATTAATCAACAATCTAGTTAATTGACTAGTTCATATTTTCGAATTTCAAAAGTACACTATTCATAATGAATATATTTAAATAAAAAAAAAAGTTTTGCAAATGTGTTCATGATCATCATGTTAATGTATTATCAAATTTCAATTGACAAATTTAAAATTATTTCATTCATTATAAGCATTTGAACATAATGCACCCTGTAGAAATGACCATTGTGACATGAAAAGTGAGCCATTCAACTAAGCATTCACCCTATAATATAAATCCCTAAAAGAAAATTCTAATATGGTTTTTTCAGTACGAAAATCGATGGGTCAATTTTTAGGGTGGGTGTCACATAATGTGATGTCCATTAATTTTCAATTTGAGAACTGTACTGAATTAGTTGGTTATTTGTGAAAGGGAAGGGGGATAACTAATTTTCAATTTGAAGATCGAATTGAATTAGTTGGTTATTTGTGAATGAGAAAGGGGATAATTGCCCAACATTGGTTACCGTTACTACCTAGTCTTTTCCCTATGGGTAGAACTAGCAAACAAACATAAGTTTGTTTCCCAAATGTGTAAGGGAAAACAAAAGACTTGATAGGTTTGAGAAAGTAGGCTATAGTGTGACCTAAAAGAAACTTGGTGGAGAAAAAGAAAAAAGTGCAACATGTTGCCCTAATTTGATGCCTTATGGTTGGCTTTGGTCATTAGCCATCAAGTTGATCATGATTTGCTCCAAATAGTAGTTTTTTTGTTTGTTTAATATTGTATGTGCAAATGCCAACATTCATGAAGGTTAAAGAAAGGTTGGTGCTTGGTTTGGTGTTTTGATGATGAGCTTGCATGCTTATCAACTTTGTTGCTTGCTCTTGATGGTGGAACAAGGTACTGGGGCACCAATTGACTTAAAGATTTTATGATGGTAGGAAACTTGCAAAGCTTTGGCTATAAGGAATGAAGGATTGCTCATGGAAGAGGGGAAGAAAGCTAAGTACTCTAGACTAGAAGAATTGCTATTTTTGTTGTTGTGTTGTTTCTGAAGCACTAAGGAGATGAATGCTCTAGGTGCTAACTCTGGTGTCCAAGTTTCAATTGCATTGGAGATTTAAGGTTTTAGGTAGAATGTTAGAATGAGCTGATAGTGAACATGACGAAGAATTGAGGAGATTTTAGAGCTGTCTTTCATTGGCATATGTCTCAAGAGTAACTGTGCTTGAGACAACTAATTACTGAGAGTGAATTATTGAGGGGAGTGAGAGTACACTTATGAGCCTCATTTGGAGTTGGAGGTAGGAACTTCACTTGACCATTGTTTGGAGTTGGGTAGATCTGGGAACTGTGGCTGGGAAAGATGAGGGATTGAGCCGTCATTGGAGTTGGGCAGATCTGGGAATTGTGGGCTAGAAACATGAGGGATTGAGCTCTCATTCCTACCTTGTGCAAACTTCTAGGTGGTTGTGAGAGTGGGTTTCTGGTTGGGAATGGACTTTAAGTGAGGAAGGGACTATTGAGGCTCAATGAAAGTGAATATGGAAAGTTCTGATTCACCCTAGAATTGTAGTATTGCATGTGTAATCTGTAGTTGGCAGACGGTGCAAAGGCCAATGCATTATCAGATGTAACAATTCTATTTGTTGGTAGGAGTTAGTGCCTAGGTTTTGAGCGTAATCCATTCAGCATGATGTAAACTGGAACCTTTCTGTTCTATTCTTTGGGCTACAATAGAACATATTGGTATAAGAGAAAAAGAGCATAATAATGGCATCATTGGGGGCTTTAAGGATGTTATAATATATGTATTCCTTTGTCTCCATATGTAAAGAATTGCAGACACAAGAGCAAAAGGACAAGTGAATTATGAGAGTGTTTGTTGTAGGCTAACCTTGTTTCAAGAGCCCTCTAATTGACACCCCCTCCCTCCTCCCCCCCCACCCAATTTATTACTAACCCTCTCGTTCCGTTTGTAACTGTAGTGTCAGGGAGGGATAAATAAGGGGGGATCATTTACCAAGATTGATATATAGGTATCCACTAACTCTTTAGTTTGCATGGGTGGTTTTTAAAAATAAAATAAAATATTTTTTGGGTTTTTTTTGGGTTGGACTTCTGTTGCTTCAAGAAGTGTTGGACTCAACAAAGACTTTCCCTTCCTGTCCATATTGCTTCTGTTCTCATCCACTTGTGCTGGGGTGACCAATGAAAAGATGTTTCTTGTCCACACACCCATCCATCCATCCTGCATGGGTTCTGTGCTGGTAGGTGCTGGTTCACTCTGACCCTTGTAGTGAATCAACAACAACCAGCAGGAAAAATCAAGGATGGATGGATGGATGAACAGGACACATTTTTCCATTCACAAAAAACCAGTTCCAGTTCCCTAGGTAACCATGGTGGTTGGTTGGCTCAATTTCTGTTTATTTGCTTCCTAACTACTAACAACCCACTAACTCTTACCCATGTACTAACCATATGCATATGATATACTTCCTTATTAGTCACCTGTTATCCTGCATACCTACATACACACGAGATAGGTTCTTTGCTGGATAGGTTACCAAGGTGAAACCCGGTGTCATCCACAACCAAATCGTTCATAACTGGCTTCCAATGGATGGTGTGCTGGTATCTGTTGGTTCATTCTTTGTTGCAACGGAAATCATATTCCCATCATCAAAACACATTTTGGAAATGATTTGTTTAATTAACTCATCTGAGTCCCTTTCCCATAAGGGTTGGTGAGTGAGTGAAGGGCATGTACAAAGTGCATCGGTGCTGTGGCCTGGGGGAGGTTTGTCCAATGCAGTTAGGGTTGATAGGTGGTGTTTCTTCATAACCCAATGACGTCTTTGAATCTTCATGTCTGACCCCTTCATAAACCCCCTATTGATCTTCAGTTCCAAATTTTGGACATTGTGGAGGTTACAAAGTGATGTGAGAAATATTTTGCAAAGTGGGTTTGACACAATATTGCTTTGATAACAAACTTTTAGTGGAAAAGTGTCTCTTTGTTTTCTTTTTACACGTATGGTTTCGTGATATATAGTCCATCACAACCCATCAATATAATTTTGTATATGCGCACATCTTCCATAAGGACATGAGAGTGATTCCCATTCCATGGCTATAATAAAACCTTGTTTTACTTTGAAATGCTCCAAATGAATTTGTATAGTTTTTCATTGTATCAAAACACTTGGATTGGACCCGTTCAATTGTTTTAGATGTGCACTACTACATGTTCTTGGATGTTGAATTTGGCACTCACTAAGGTTGAAATATTTGAGAAATGTTGGGCATTGAAAGCCAAAAGATGAGTTGAAAAGAAAACTATTGGTTCTACTTAAATACAAACCTTCAGTAAAATATTCTTGCCAAAGATTCTTCAGATGTCTTTTACTCTTTTATTGGCCTTTGGCCCATCAAATCCTATTAACAATCATGGGGTGACTGTAATTCAATGTTAGGACTAGTTTGGAATGCTTTTCAGAAATTGTGGTTACTTCAAGATATATAACCCTAAGTCTAAAAAAATAAAAATAACCAGATCAGATATATAACCACAGTTCTCAAGAAATAAGAACTGATCAAATAACCTTCAATTAAAATGCCAACTATTCTCCATTTGTTTCATGAAGACCAATGGTTGTTTGAGGGGGTTTTTAAAGACCAAAATGGGAGGTTGTTTTATTTCTGAATTTTTGAAAAACCATAACCGGAGGTTAACTACAAGTCAAATAACCACCAAACACTGGTTAGGAGTTAGGACCGGTGTTGGGTGATTCTTAGACCGAGGGATAGATACTTGTCACTTATCAGCCTGGGCATATACCCATTGGTTCTCAAAATTTCAAATAACAAAATTTGGCATATGATCATGATTCTCAAAAATTCAAATAACCAAATGTGGTATATGACCATGGTTCTTAACAATTCAAATAACCGATTTTGATATATGACCATGGTTCTCAAAACTAAGAAAAAGTTTTTGAAAACCAGCCAAAGAATTGTCAGATCTTTGCCAGTTCTTTGATGAAACATGCTGGTTTTAAAAAGGTTTTTGAAATATCTGGAACTGGTGGGTATTTGATTTTCTTTGAAGAACCAAAAATGACGATTCTTTGATTCTGAAATATTTAACTAACGGGAACTGATGATTCTTTTAAAAAATTCAAATAACTCCCCAATGTTGGTTAGGACTTAGCACCTGATTTAAATGATCAAACATCCAGTTTGTTGGTTAAGGTTAGATTTTAGAGGATTTGAAATCTAATATCACTTTTGGTGTCAGTCATTGTGGACTACCCACTTGTATGCTTTCTTAACAGCCAAGTTGTTAGTGCACAGTTCCTGTGTTAGCTCTGGTGAAATAAGATCCCTCAAGTATTATGAGATAGAAACTGGCACTTAGCCTATATAATAATGTTTGCTGGGAAGAAAACAAGGCATAACCATACACAAAGTACAACTTACATCATCTCCAAACTCTTTTGTTCATTTCATTGGAACAGGTGTGGTTCATTGGCGCAAATGTGAACTCATGTCCCAACTAATTGAATTTGAAGTTTAAATTTTGAACAAAATTCAACTACTAATATTACTCAAAATTCAATATCTTCTACACACCAGGTCTAAAAATTACAAAATCAATCCAAGAAGTCTTACTCATCAAACAATTTCTCAACAATATCACATTCACACCCTAAATTTTTTTAAATTTAAAATTTATCTTATTGAATTTTCACTTGACAAAATTGTTCAATAACTCTTGAAGCAAAGGTCTAAACATTATGGAACTTCCTCGATGCACCCTTACTCATTGAGAGTTTTCCAACAATAGCATGAGCGCGTAAGAGATGCCGCGATTCGAGAGATCTTAAGATGACAAACAAAACAAACAAACAACCTTCCTTAATAGATAGATTTGTTAATATTACAGATGATTCACTATTCATGTTTGACAGGATTTTGACAGACGTGGTGGGAAATATTCCTGTACATCTTACATGTACTTGGAGTAATAAATGTGATTAACACCAGATTCATCCACACATGGTATGCGGGTCTCTACTTAGCATCTACCGGTGTGGAGGTGCTTCTTTGAATTGTCTTTCTTAAAAGAATTGCCAGTTTCAGGTATTGGAAAAATCAGAATTAAAAAACTGCCTGGTTTATGCATTTGAAAAAAATTAGAATCAAATAACTGATTGGTTTGGTTATTTCAAAAACCTCAAAGAATTGTCAGGTTCATGAAAGAAACCTGCAATTGTTTGACTTTTTATAAAAATAATTACATGCACAGTTATATACCATAATCAGGCATTTTAATTTTTTGATAATCAAAGTTATATTTCAGAATTGTGTCTTTGAATTTATTGAGAACTTGATAAGAACCATCCTGATACCCAACAAGGATTTGATGCAGTTTCTATCAACCTCTCCCACATTGGTTGGTGTCTACCACATTCAACATAGTGTGCAAGTTATTTCCTCATCACCACTCAAAACACCAAGTACTGGCCAACGTAACATTTACATATGTTCAAATCTGGCAAAAGTTCAATCACACACAAACCCAAAGCTCCCAATGTATTCATCATTTTTCCAAAAGTAGAAACTTTAAGGTTCAACAACTCCGACCATATTATGTTATGCCTACTTTGGGAATCTAGAAAATAGTACTTATGCTATAGTTCCATTTTGTAATATAGACATTGGAAAGTACAATTTGGATTGTTGGGCCAATGAATTCGTGGGATAACACAATCAATTCACGTGCGGAATAACACCATATGCGAACATAGTGGTAGATTTTTGTCACACGGTGACAACAATGGAGACAACATGACCACTTGAACATCTTGGTGTATATGGGTTCCAATTGGCTCAATCTAGCTGGTGTTGGGCTTGAACTTCAGGGCTAAAGGGGTTTGTTGTCCATAGGAATGTGGTGTGTGATGTTAATTTGAGAGAATTTCCTAGTTGTAAACTTGATCCAATTCTCTTGATGATGGCCAGTTTGGCTAAATCACACATTTGAAAATAAAATAAAATACTGGAACCAGGGGCCACTAGGCAAGCTTATTAAAAGGGAAAAGGAAAAACTATTAGATTTGAATGCTATGCTTAAAATGAACACCCACCCCCATTAAATCATTCCATCTCAATGATCATATGGACACCATGTTTAGCCTGCCTTAAGTAAAAGACTCAAGTTAATGACTTCACCCTGAATTCAAAAAAACACTACTGCCTATAATCTTGGAGAGTCTCATCAAGTTTATTCAATATACAACTCAACCAATGAATTCCCCCTCCCATTACTCTCAGGGATAGGTGGTTAGGAGTGTCAAACACCAAAGAGCATTGAAGCAGGGTTACTATAATTTTTTTCTATCTTGTGAAACAATGCACAAAATTGTGTGAAATACTCTAAGCAACAAAGGTGAAATCTACAATGCACAAATTGGGAAATTACTTAAGTTACTCTAAGTAAGAATTGGGAAAATACTTAAGTTACTTAAGAATGGTGAAATGTGATAAAAAAACATGAGTCTAAGATTCCCCTAACTTGCACCTGAATTCTACTTTGATAATAATATTGTCTTTGGTATCTTACACTAAGATACACTAATTTCATTTCCTTCAAAGTATAAGATACCCAATGTTAATAGACATCAAAAACTTTGGGGTTAACTGGTGCACTTTAAGAGATAAAAGATTTAAATCAAAAATTTGAGGGGAGGACAGAAATTGAGGTTTCACTTGGTTATGTCTAAACTTCATTCAGCATCCTGTTTAAACACAAGCATCATCAGCATACTTATGGTGATCAGTTCTTAGGTATGATTATGGGTCAAATCTAATCTCATTACACAAGGTTGATGCAGATCCAGCCTTTTAGTACCTTTTCCTTAGCTTTTAAAACTTTAGTTCATTCATGGAAAATGGCAGTAAAGTAATTACTTAAAGCATGTGAGGTGGAAATAGACACATGCCTTCTAATGAGCATGAGAATCTTTTTTACCTTTATAGCTGCTTGCTTTCTAACTCCAGGTGATATAACAAGGCCCCCCCTTAGGTGAATAAATTGTTTTTTCCTTGTATCTCTTAAGGGCCTATTTAGGGTTTGTGATCAAGCCCTTTTTCACAATATGGTAGGCAATGTAATAATGTGGTAAAAAAATTTCTGTCAGTTTGATGAAACCACCTACATATACTCATCTTCTTTGAATACATGCTTGGTGACAACAAAATGGACCCTAAACCCATGAACTTTCATTTTTTTACTTCCGCACCTCATCACCCATTTCAGACTCCATACAAGACACATAAAATAAATTTCATTCAAACCCAACCCATGTCAATTTTACTTATATATGCCCACCACCATCACGGTATGCGCTGACCCTAGAATGCACTAAACTCCAAACTTTTCTAAGCATCTATAACAGTTTTTAAAAAAATCCAAAGTGTACATGACCAGCTTCTTAGATCACAAGGATGGTGAGCCCACTACTTAATCCTAAAGTGCTTGGAAAAAGTTATGCCTCCCTTCTCAACTGTAGTGATTTCCAAAATCTGAAGTGATCAGATCCCAACAAATCATTGACTCTGTAGATACAGAGGCAAGCGTAGAATGCACCAAGATTAGATTCTCTAGTCGCGTATGCAAATGAGAAAATGTATTCTGCTATTGAATTCATGCAGAAATTGACATAAAAGACCGTAGAAAATTAATAAATGGGGTTTTAAAGTTATGGGTACCAAACCCTATTGATTTCCACCTAAAAACTTGGCATAATAAGAAGCACTAAACATCCATCACATGCAATGCCAAGGCCCTGTGGACATTCACTTTCCTGTATTGTCTCAAGGTGCTGCCAAACACCTTCATGTTGCGAGGAGAAGTGCTTGTTCAATGAGAAGCTTCATAGCAGCCTTAGGAAATTTAGTGCTTATGGTCCCTACTCTGGAGTGTCATTCTTTGGTCTATTTGGATCAAGAGGTGTTTCTTAGCTCTAGTTGGCATGATGCTAAGCTTAGTAAAATAATGTGGGATGGGCTCCTGGACTATGGAAAACTCAGCATGAATGGCAAAATACTTTACAGAAAGTCAAGCAACACCTTGACAAAGAGGCTAAGTTGCTCAAAGAATTTGACAGGGTTTGCTCTTTGAATGGTAGTCTGTGTCTTTGTGGATCTTGAGGGTACCCCCTGGTCTTCCTCCTCTGTGTTCTTCAAGGTTCCTCTTTGCAATGGATTTGTCCGTTTGTTCCAAATAAAATAAAATAAATAACCGTCACTCACAATCAATCCTAAACAAAAACTGATCATGAAGGCCTCAATCCCAAAAATTCCATTACAAATGCCCTGAACCCCTGAAAATCAATTACAAAAGCCTTAATCCCCAAAAAAACCAATTTACAAAAGCTTCAATCATTTAAAAATCAGCTTAAAAGTGCTTTAAAAACTTATTATAAAAAGTGTTTTGAAAGTAAAAGAGGGGAAGCCTGGGGGTGGGGTTAGTTTGGGGTTAACCCACATTTTTTAACAAAAAAAAGGTTTGAAACAGAGTGGGCTAAATAAGACCTAAACCATAATTAAAAGGGCTGAAACCCAAGGGCTCCCCCCTCCCCCCCTTTCTTTACCAACAACCCAAACCTCCCTTTTCCCGCACTCTTCTGATTCCTAATTATAGGAAGGCACCAGCCTGGTACAGAAGCAAGGAGAGGACAAGGAGTCCCTTAGAATAATAAATAGGGGAGAATTTGAAGGTACGCATTAAAGGTACGTACTTAAGCCTCCTAAAGTACGTCCCTAAAAAAGGCTCCCATTTGGTCCTTAAGCCATTCACTACATAATTGTTTTTCCAAACCCCAACTGCCCCCATCACTGCTGCTCACGTTGCTGCTGCGCTTGCTTGCTGGCTCGCTCGCTCGCTTTCCCTGAGCAACCGAGCACCCTGCCTGGCTTTGCAGCCTTCTGAGTCAGCAGCTGCTGCTGAGAAGCACTGTTGCTGCAAGTGTGCACAACATCATCTTCTTACATTGTCCAACACTTGGGTGGATTTGGTTTTCCAAAACAAACAAAGTTGGATAACTGAGTTCCAGAATCTTTTTGTTGTTGTTGGAGAGCTGGCCTTGGGGTATGAAAATCAACCGCTTGATGATCGAATGAACGTGTTTCTCTAGTCTTGTTGTCGTTGTTGTTGTTGTCACGGGGTTGTGTGGGGAGGGTTTTTCTTTCGTAAGTAAGAAGTGGGAGACGAAGGTGGCAAGGTTTTTAGTTTTTTGACAAGGGGTGTTTTTTGGGTTTTCTTCTAAGGGATTTGGAGTTTAGATTGGGTTTTGTGGATGCGAGGATGAGCTTGGGGGTTTTGGCAAGTTTTTTGAGTAGTTGTGATATATAGAAGAGGAAGGAGGAGGTGGTGGTGGTGGGGGAGACGAAGGGGAATTTACATCTTTGCTGTCATCTTCGGTGGCGGTGGAGATGGTGGCGAGAATTGATGCTTTTGCGCAGTTACAGCACTTGCCGAAGCAGGAGAGTACTGGTGTTCCGGTTTTGGGAGTGATGCGGGCGGCGGCGTCGAGCTGCGCACGCAGGAAGGTGGGAGTGGATCAGGCGAAGAAGAAGGGAAGGAAGAGTAGTCGTGAGCCGGGGAGGTATAGAGGAGTGAGGAGACGGCCGTGGGGCCGATACGCGGCTGAAATCAGGGATCCAAACACTAAAGAGAGGAAATGGCTTGGGACTTTCGACACTGCTGAGGATGCTGCGATGGCATACGACTGGGCTGCGCGATCAATGCGGGGTTCCAAGGCTCGCACCAACTTCGTGTACCCAATGCACGACACTTGCAGTCTCATGCAGTCATCAGCCCCGGCGGCAACATCCGAGAATTCTTCAAGAGGCCGAGCAAGTCCTCATGGAAATATTCGATTTCATCGTCAACAAGAAGATCACCTAACAGCAGCTAATTTCTCTCCTGGCAACCTCTTGTTGGCACCGGCCACGAGCAAGCTTGCAGTAGGGAAAGCGGATTGGACAACAGCATGTGGGTTGTTCAATGACTTGCAGCAGACTTCAGCTTCTCAAATTGCTGACTACGAAGCCGTGGAGAGATTGGCAGAAGCCATCAGTGACGTCCGAGTACCGGCGGCGGCGTCGTTGCAGCAGCAGCAGCAGCAAATGGATCATCATCGAAGGTTTCAGGAACATCATGTGACGTCGATCATGCGGAAGGAGGTGAAACTGGAAAGTGCGCCAGTGGGGAGAAGGCTGCAATGGCTCCCCTCGGACTACGCATACGAATGCGCGATGGGGTTTGAATCTGTACCCCCGTGTGCTGCATCTAAGACCAGCAGGAGCTTGATGCCAGCAGCTCCATCTCTTCAGGTACGCGGGACCTTCGGTTTTTCCTCTACAATCTTCTGAGTTCAGCTACTTTTCTTTGCTCCAGCTTTTGTGTTTCGAATCTAGAAGCAAGCAAGCATGGACTCTTGACATTTGGACATTCTCGTGGTGTCCAGGCGATCCCAAGCTTCCCAGGCGAGGATCCACCTAGAACTTGTGGGTTAGTCAGGCCGTCGTGCAATTCTACAATGACGTTCAGCAATGAGGTAGCTACTATCAGCCATCAAAGCTTGTTCAGCTCGACCGTGTCATTGTTCAACGATCAATTCCCGCAAGACTTGTCCAAGTACTGTGAAGTAGTCGAAGCGGGTACGCTTGCACAGGTCGTCGCTCAATCTGTGGATTTTAACCGATCATTCCTCAAAGCAACCGCCGAAAAGCTTCCGCATGAGCAGCAGAAGGAGCAGCAAACACCGCCTACGCCTCCTAGAAAGTGTATGCTCTCGACACAAGTGTCCTACTCCGAAGATTCTACGCATGAGCACGCTGATTCCGACGTCTCCACGCAAGGCACCACGGGACTGTGCTCTCTCTCTTCGACGACGGAAGCTGAGGAGTCATATGCAACTGGTTCGAACGTCGGCGGCGCCGAGGTCTCTAGTCCTGCAGCTGCTGTGTGCAACAGTACTACTACTACCAGTGCCATGATGATCACGAGCCCGAGCCGAAATCCTGACAACCTGAACAGCATCCTGCCTGCAAGTCTGAATCCCACGGGACAACTTGCGAGTCAACAATCATCACGAGGAGAGTGGCCGTCTTGGGCCGCTAAACCAGCAGAAGCAGCAGTCCATGAGATACCGCAGCTGCAAACTTGCACACCAGCTGCTGCTGCTGCTGCGTTCGCGAGCTGTTGGCAAGACTTGTGTGCACTTCCAGCCGTATGGCGGATACCCCAAGACGAGAAACTAACGTTGGCGGATACCCCAAGATCAGAAACGGACGTACTTGGTTACCAAAAGCTGGATGATGACTGGCAAGCAGCTGAGTACGTGACGAGAGCAGCAGCAACGGATCAACAACACTTCACGACTACTGGCTTATTGGGAGACGTAGTTGGAGATCCCTTTGCTGCAAATTATTATGACATTCTTTCTATGGAGTCTCTAATCCCATTTCCAGAGCAGCATCAATACCCTTTGGATGCCACAGATTGTCAACTGTTTCCTTTGGACGATTGCCAATTTTCCATGGTTACACTTTGTCAACCTTTGCAGTTTTGATAGGAGCGGAATATCAACATTTGTGAATAATAATACTTCCTACATCCTTTTGTTAATTGCAGCAGCAGATCTTGCATAGTATTCTTTCTGCTGCAAGGGTGCTTGCTGTATTATTTTGAAGAAATACTGAGTTGCCAACATGACTTTCTGAATTGTTGGCTTTTTTTTTGGTTGGCTTAAGATATCTGATTCAGATGGTTTCATTGCATCATCATCTTCTGTTTCTGTCTTCAGCAATCCAGTGTTGATATCTCCCTGCATCTGGCCAAAAAAGGATTTGCTCCTAATTTCTTTTACTTCTATTATTGTGCAGTTAATGGCATTGTCCCTTATAATAATGCCAGTCTCTGCAACAACTATCAAAACATCAAAAGTCTAACAAAATGATAATCTCCCCTGCCTTGCTTGCACTGCTAGTTGTCTTCTTTAGTCTCTCCTCTTGTTTTAGTGAATCAGAAGGTCTGTAAGTTGTAGTCTTGGACATTGTGTTTATTTGGACACTCATTTCTTCCTTTGCCATCATCGATTAACTTACAAATCCTGAGTAGGTTCTGTTCACATATGCTTCTGATTTGATCTGGAAGTTTAAATGAGCATTCGGCAGCTTTGCCTGTCTCATCCACTGCCAGAAATAGAAAGAGGAGTTGAGGAGGAATTAAATGCTTCAAAGAAATTTGAAGAAATTCGATTATGGGAAATCTTTGTCAGAAAATCAAATCTAGAAGCTGTTAATCTTACACCTTGGAAAATTCTGAAAATGTCATGAGGTTCATGATCTCTGTCTGCCTCGGATTTTGATTTCCTGAAATGTATGTGTCTGGCTAAACTCCCTGTATGACCACCAAGCTGGGAGTGGGGAATCAACACTGCAGAAGTGGAGGGGGAGGAAGTATCTGCCAACTTTTCATGAACACAAACATGACTACCAACACACAACTGCAAAATATTTTGTTAGAATGAAATCATAAATCAATGTAAGTTCTGTTCTGCAGGGCTACATATCTATTGTCTGTGTCGAATCAGTTTTCTGGGCATGTTGAGTGCTTCAGGGATGGTTCAAACATATATGATCCTTGAAGATCCAAATCCATCATCTCAAATATTCTCAATGGCATGATCCTTGGACATTGAAATCCACCCCCACCCTCCTCTTGAATGCATCTATATGTTCTTGATGAAGTGATGCTTGAACACTGAAATCCCGCCTCTTGAATGGATCTATATTGAACTTGGATGGATCACCAGCCTTGAGACTATGTGAATCAGATCAGATTTTGCACAACACCAGGAACCTGCAATCCAACAACAACATTAATCTCTTTCATCTTGTGCAAAACCTTCTGCACCTCCCAAATTTGTGTCTGCTGCATGGCAAGGCATGGCTCATGTGCTTTGTAGGGTGTTGCTTACAGGATCATGCATAGTTTTTCCATTTGGCCCCACATTTTGAGGAATGTCCACCAGGCTTTTTTTCCAATTGTTGCTGGTTTGAACTGATAGTATGATAAGGGGTAGAGCTATTATGCAGTGAGTTGCAGCTTGTTACACAATGCTGAACATACAAAAAACCTAAAAATGCACTTTACTTTATCTCCTTCCATCATCAGAATCTTTGGAGTCAAACACAACTTTGATTTCTCACTTCTGAACTGTGTGAACTTCACACCCACAATATAGTCCAATTAAACCTTGTGTTAATCATCTTTAATGCAGTTCATTAGAAATGGTTTGCTTGGCAAATGTCTGAATAGTTTCTGCCCAAGAAGGATCAGAATAAAACGATATGCAAGTTATAGCAGCAAATCAAAATTCAGCAGAATTGAATGTGATAACACAGTTGAACATAATATATAACTTACCAATCTATAGATATTTCAACAGTCTGCTGATGCTCTCAGATTATTGAAAATCAGACAAAGATGCATCAATGGTAAAAATATGCATAAGCAAAAATTTCTGTATTACAGTTATTATATTGCACAACAAATGCTTGTGATTCTTCAACCTAGAGTGCTCAGCACATTGCAGGCAGGGCATAAACCTGGTGACTAACTACTGAAAGAAAGCAATTGATTAGTGGGGAAACTACAGTTTAAATTAGAGTGATACAGCAGCTTCCATTGAATCATCTGAATTATTTGCACAATGCCAACAATTAACAACAACACTCCCACACATTGTGGAAAGAAGATGATCAATGGAAAGTCTCAAAAAACAGCTCCCCATTTTCATTGATTATCCCAGAATTCCAAACATGCATTGAAAATGGTATAATCGTCTACTGTAAGAACCTTCCTCAGAAGTACATCAACAACTTGATCATAAGTTCCAATGTAGCTCATATGAACAAGCAAGGTACCTCAGTTGAAAATCTCATTGACATCATATCTTAGTACACTTCTGAAACTCTCAAGATTGAAAAACAGGATGAATCACACTTTGATTGTCTCCATAGATGTTGGTAGGATCTAACTTAGTGAAGCTAACACCATGAAGTAGACAAAAAAAGCCATTCAAGCTCCTTGGCTGTCCATGGCCCAATGTACTCAGCTTTTATTCTCCAGCTAGTCTTACATTGCTATTTGTGATTTAACCAAGTAAGGCCTCCATTTACGGTAACAAGACAACCATTCCTTGACTTTCAGTCATGAAGATCTCCTACACAAACTTTGCACCAGCATATGCTTTCAAAAGGTAATCCTAATCTCCTCTGGAATAACACAGCTGCTTCTATTGTCCAGTTCCTTTGAGATTGTGACATGATAGATAATTGCATTTTGTAATGAACTAGTTTAGGTGTACTAGTAGAAAACTTTGCTACTGTTCCAACAACAAATTCCTGGTTCCAAGCACTGCAATTATGATGCTCCCCATGATTTCAACATATGGGAATTTGGGTTTTTTGAATCACCTACTTGTAAGGGGACAATCACATCCATGGGTGTGGTCACACTGGATGATATTCTTCAAACCCACACTCTTAAGAAATGGAGAATAAGTTGTGCTTGATCAATGTGTATAGACTTCAAGTGCCAGTAGATCTGCCTAATTATATGTAGCCCCACATAGTAGTCAACTTTGAAGCTTTCCCTTTGTTCACTTCTAGATGACCTTATCCAATGTCATTGTATCTTTGCACCTTCCTAGTCCATCATCAAAAAAATGGCCTGGTTTTCTTAACATAAAGACTAGGATCAATAGATGTTCATGTCAACTTCTTCATAAAATTCATTAAACTCAGAATGTCGTTCTCCTGATGCTTACTTGATGCTCTTCAAGAGCCTAAAGAACATTTTGGTTTCTCCTTGTGTGGTGAAACCCTCTAGCTGTTCAATAGATCTCCATGGAGAAAAGCAATTTTCACTTCACTCTACGTCTTCTGCAGTTGCTAATGGATATAAGATAGTTTGTATTCAATCAAACTTAGTCATTGAAGCAAATGTTTCGTCATAGTTGATTCAATACATATGGGAATGTCCTTTTGCCACTATTTGATCTTTGAAACCATCACTGTCATTTTCAAAAGTTGATTGCAAGCCGAAGCTAAAGTGTGATAAATAGGTATAGGAGCATTTGAAATGTGATCACCATGAAAGAAAACCATCAATATTTGGGCATATTTTCATCAATACATAATTTCCCAACAATGTTCTCATTATATTACAATATTATAGAATCACTTGATTTCACTATTGCCTTTACTGTTTGCTTGGAATAATAATGCATGTTGGAAAATGTACTTATGTAATATTTTGATTTATTTTTGAACGCCAACCAAAATTAGCATGAGAAAAAAAAGTAAGCCATACAAATTTGTTTTTTAAGTAAACATGAGACAACAATTAGGTTACTTGATGAATCACATTGAATCAAAATTTGAAACACAAAGATCCTATCCACCACTCTTCCCACTTTGTTTTGCATTAAGTATGCACATTCACTCAACAGATATTGTGCTGAAACAACACCAACAAATCCTACTTGCACAATAAATACCAATATTAAGAGAATCCATGTTCATAACTCATAAGTATTTGTCTCATAAGTGGTTTTTAAGGGCACAAACCAATCTGGTATAATACCGGTCTTGATGAGGTCTCTAGTAATTTAAGTATAGGGCAACATGGGTATGACCCATGTATTTTGTCCTAGTGAGACCAACCTGATAAGTACAAAATATCAATGCATATTGATATTGATACCATATGTAGATATCAAGAATACATTGATATACTAATCCAACATTAGTTGCAACATAAGGAGTTCAATTGGTCACCATATAGGTAATACTTTTTCTGGCCCAACAGCTTAACTTCATTGTGATCAGGGATAAACTAGTGTATCTGTTGTCCACCTTAATCCAGCCAAAACCCATTATTTGAAATAATAGTGCCAACTCCTTGTTGGGGTTTGAAATCTTGTGATGAAAAGCAAAGAGTTGTTATGTGAAAAATAGATTAAAAGAAGGATATGGTTAACCATGTAAGTTGGTTGAAAATATGTGAACACTTGAGACATCAGTAGAAAGTCACACTTTTTGTAAAACCCTTCTGAATGTTTTCAACGGAAAGATAGAAGTTCATTAAACTTGCACAGTATTGTGTTGGTGGTAGTCTAAAGGTAGAAGCTGTGATAGTAGAACAAAAGTCTTGAATTCAAATTTCAATTTTTTTGTGAGGATAGTATAGAATGTTATTTAATTAAATTTTTTGATGTTGTTCAAAATAATTTGATAAGCATTGAACTATCTGTCTGTTTTCAATAATTTAATCAGGGATTTTTTTTTTCAATTTTTGATATTAAAAATTTGGTGAGTCTTTTCCAAAAATGTTAGCAAAAGTAGTCAAATTTACACTAGAAAAAAATCCTGGTTGTAAAGAACAAAAAAAAAAATTCAAGAAAAACACTTGAATTCAATGAGAATGAATATACTTTTAAGAACAATAGTTTAGAGATCTTATGCCAAAAGAACCAAACAAAACTGCTTTTATTTTTCAGCTAGACTATTGATAAAAAAAATTCTAATAGGATAATGCTTCATTTCTCCCACTTCAATTGCATCCTTCGAAAAATCAACACTTTCGAAACCTTAAGGCCTAAAATCTTATTGTGGGATGAATATTAGAAACTTAAAAAAATTATATACAAGAACAAAAGCTTTCAAATTCAATTCTATGATCAAGAGGTTGTTACTCGAACATTCCTATTATATAATGTTCAATCCATTGAAAGTTCATGCATTTGGCATTCAGTTACCATGGAATAAATTATTTGTTCAAAGACATGTTTGCATAGCATAAATCTGGATTTTTTGAGTGTATGTCTAAATTTTTTGCCATCACTTCAAGTAATTATTCAACAATTATTTTGGACTAAACCATCCAATAGATGTAAGGCCACATATCACATGCATGCTTGTTAAATTGATGTCCATTAAACTGTTGTAAATATCCAAAAACAATATTGCCACTTTTTGGACAATCAAATTTGTGCAATAAAATGTACTTTTCATGTGTTGCAACTATCATGAACTTATTCCAACACATTGGAGACTCAAGGTCACAAGGGAGTAATTTAAATTCTTACAAAAATGATGTTAGTTCGAAATAAGATATTTGTTTATTATTTCAAAGGTAAATTTTGTAAACATTCAATTAGGTCCCCCAAAATATCTTTACAATATTTATTATGAAATAAACACAACAATTTGAAAATATAGTTAACATTGTTTATCTCATTTATAAATAAGTAAAGGTATTTATCAATAAGCAAGGGTGGATAGTAACATTTATCCCATCTATTATAATCAAATAGCAAAATAATATCCCCAAAATACAAGGGGTACCCATAATATACAAATAGTGACCTTATAACACGCATCATGTCTTTATCATTTTAACTTTCCTGACTAATAATAACATCTATATTGCTAGAAACAATTGACCTTAAACATTAGAAGATGCAAGGTGATAGCTTCCTAAGGAGGAGAAACATAATTCAAATTCAAATTTTAATTTTACATGTTTTGCATAATATGTGACATTATCTAATGTCAAATTTCCATTTTAATATAATATATGCCACAATAAACGTCACATATTTTATATTGTAATGGATGAAACTTCAAAGTTTATCTCACACATGTCTCATGAATTGCGACTTTTTGTGTGAGAAAAACCATATTTTCTTGTAGTGTCATCAACTAGGAAAGGCAAGCAAAGAGGGAAAACAATGAAATTGTAACATTTTTAGTATGCAAACTCTTATCTAAATCTAGATCAAACATTGGAGCAATGGAAGGAGGATTAATAAAAGGAAAAAAATACAAAAAATAAAACAGACAAAGACATAAAAGAATGGGGGAAAAGAATAAGTTACAAAAGGGAAAGAAGAAAGACTAAATAGTAATCCCAAGATTAATAAGTCATTAATGATTTTCTAATCCATAACCTTTTAACAACTATTGAAAAACAAAGAAAAACAAAGGAGTGAACAAATTGAACATAGTTCCTTTAAGGGATGAAAATGGACTATGATTTTAACACCCCTTTTAACCTAAAATGAACAAAGTCAATTTAAGCTTTAGATGAGATGGACAAAAGATAAAGGATCCCATGTGCACACACCCCCCCCCCACCCCCCCACCCAACGACCATCCCTCACCTCGTTTTCTCTCTTCTCCCACAAAAGCGTTTTTTTTTATTTTTTATTCT
>Ga0116231_10000917_pt1 | contig 56870 bp, 47 predicted proteins | sample S1TSphgellanicum_2_FD_89695 | JGI IMG/M metagenome (GOLD analysis project Ga0116231, IMG submission 89695) | Host-associated microbial communities from peat moss isolated from Minnesota, USA - S1T2_Fd - Sphagnum magellanicum MG | ecosystem: Host-associated > Plants > Peat moss > Unclassified...
ACACCCCCCCCAGTTTTTTGCCCACTGACAGTGTATTTAACACCAAAATAAAAAAAAATTCCCCCCCCCCCCCCCCCCCCTACAAACAAGAAAAAATGAAGAGTATAACATGAAAGACAATTCAAATCTCATCACTTGGGTCAGTTGTTATGGTTGGCCAATTAAAAGTAGTGAACAACAATTCTTTCTTATTTATTACGTTTTTCCAATCTCATCAACTAGGCCAATTTCAATTAATGAACAATAGACATTTCTTTTTTATCATGTTGTTTTGGGGTTCTTCCAAGGCCTAAAAATCTGTGCATTTTTTCAAGTCCATAGTCCTTTTTCAAGGAATTCATAGAATTAGATGAATGGAAAGACCACACAGAGTCTTCATTGAAACAGTTCAAAATGTAAGTATTTTTTGGATGAGTCAATCAAAGATGTTCATCACCAACAAAATGCAGTTGGATCCTCCTAAAATCCAAGGTATTAGGCCTAGATATGAAGAAAAAATGGATATTAAGTGGTCTTAATATTTATGCCTTGTAAAAAAATCTTTAAAAAGCCAGGAGTTGGGTTTACAACCCAATCTATCCAACCCTAAGTTTTATCAGATCGAGTCCAAGTTTGGGTGTTGTGATACATGCTTGACCTAAGGTAGATCTTGTAAAAGGTATTGTCCAATATAGGCCCAACGGTAAGAATCTTTACAAATATATGTGACATTTTCATTTAATATGACATGCAAGTTAGTTTTTTTAACAAGATCATGAGTTGTTTCTCTTGTTAGAACCCAAATGATTAAATTGCATGAATAATATTTAAAAATATGTAATAAGTTCTAATTCAAGCGGAGGTTTCACTTTTTGAAAATGAAAAATCTACAATTGATATGTAACAAGAGTTGCAGTTGTGAGCTTGATAGTTGTGAGCAACAAGTTGCAAAAAACATGAGTTCATTGTTGATATCATCCAATTTCAAATGAAGTTTGTGGTCAACACATATGATCTCTCCATGACTGGATCCCCATGCAAGGTTTGTGAATAAACTGTAATTGTATTGATAACTCACTTAGCCTAGTTACTTATCCATTACCTGCTTACATAACCTCACTATATATTAACTACTACCATAACTAGCTTAAACTAGTTATTTGTTAATGAACTACCTACATAGCTAACCTCAGCTTAAACTAGTTATTTGTTAATGAACTACCTACATAGCTAACCTCATTAGTAATTATCTACTATCCTAACTTAGTCTACCTACCTAAGTAAAATAATAGGTAGGAGTGTAATTAAGGTAACAGATATCATAGCAAATGTAATTAGTGCTTGATTTTTTTTGTTTTAATGTTCAATTTTTTCTAATGTTGCAAGTTTAAAATTTTTATAAAAAAAGATGATGCTTTTTTTAATGTATTAAATGTAAACATGTGAAATAATTTGGATTGAATTTAATGAACATGGAATATTCAAAAGCATACATAAAGCATTGTAACAATTGCTTTCAATGTTTTTCTAAAAAATTTAAAATTTTGAAATGCTTCAGAATGACATAAAGATGTACAATAATTATTCACGCATTTGCATAATATTGTGATATGTTTTGACCAAAACGAGGACTATTTTTTATCACTTTTAAAATCATGGATTTCTAATCCATCACCTTATGTAATCAATTGTAGTCTATCACATCATCTTAGCAAGCACTCCCTTTCTTTTATTTTTAAGTAAGCAAAAGCAATTTGTCATAGTCAGGTCATGTTTACAAGGTCATGGGTTTATGTTATCCTATTTGCACCTATATATATGTGCATAGTTAACTTAACTAGCCTATCTACCCTAGCCAATAGGTGGCAAGTATTATAAAAAGTTAAACCCCTAACCTTTATGAGGATAAATTAAATCCTTAATCAATAAACCACACCTTCATAAAGTGATAATATTTTTCAATTCATTTATTTGACATTTTGTTATGCACTACTAACACCCTAACACAGGTAAGTAAGAAGGTAAGTAATAGGTAAGTAACTTGTAAATAGGTTGGTAATAAGTAAACCGATGGCCAAAACTTACTTACCTATTTAGCCTAAACCTAGCCTACCTACCTAACTTACCTAGTCTAAGCTAAGGTAAGGTAGCTAGATTAGGCTAATAGTTAGTAAGCTAGGCTAAAACATAGGTTGACTAGGCCTAGGCATCTAGTTTACATGCATTCAACATGCATCTAGTTTGATTCTCCATGCCAATTTGGATCCATCCCAACATCCTACTTCCCTTTGTGGAATTCATTGACATGAACCTAGCCCATTTGTAATCATTGGTATGTGACACGAGTGACCCAAAGAACCAATTCCAAAATCAGACAAAAGGATTCATGCTTATGCATTAAGCGTACATTGCCCTCAAAAGTCGTCCTTGTTCACTCATTGCACCTCTTTCACCTTTATCTATATTTCTTCCCAAGATTTAAAATACATTGAAATGCCATATCCTATCTCATTTTTTCATAGGATTAAACTGACAATTAACCTTCACTTCAAGGATTTCTTTACATTCCTATGAACATAGAACTTAGGTCCCAATTATGGAAAAAAAAAAATGCAAAACTTACATGGTTTACCAAACTTAGGTTGATTAGTCTTTTGCACAACCATGAATATCTAAGCAATGGTCATTGAAACCATCAAACTCGATAACACAATGCAAAATTTATGACAATCCTTTATTTAAAACACATTCACATTGAAGCATCACTTTACGTGGTTAAACATAATTTCATATAAAGGTATATTCATAGTTTTAGGAGCCAAGGGTACCAAGGTAAAAGTCTTTTTTTAGGATTGCATGTGACATGTGGTATTCATGTGTTGATCTATTAACCTTTTTTCTAATATTTCTCACACCCAATTTATAATTTTTTTATTTAACATTTTTTTATTACAAATTGATCATACATCATGTAAATTACACGTCCATTTTCTTTTATCACACAAAAAATAAATGATTTTTATTAAAGACACATTTTCAAAATTCATGATTTTCAAAGTCGAAAGCATGTTTGAACCAATGTTGAGCGTGTAAATGGTTTGAGATTTATATTCTATGTAAATGTAGATCCCATAATGAAATTTATTTACACTCCTTGCTAGTGTATAATATTCATTTACGTTTGTGTAAGTGTAAAAAAAAATGTATTTATATAATTTTACACAGTCTGATAAAACAATGTAAATGTAAATACATATATTTATATGATTTTATATGGCAATGTAAAAGAATATAAATATAAAACAATGTAAAAAATGTGATTTTGATTTGAGGAGGGGAGATTTCATAATGGTTTTGAAGATAAGCCAGCTAAATGGCCCATTGCAAAAAAAAAAAACCCCATCAAAATATACACCCACAACTAATTCATTTGACTTTGCGAGACAATCTGGTCATTAAAGATATATAATAAATTATCTATAAAGTAATGAAAACAACACTAGAACCCTGAGTTTGATCATAAGTAGGGTGAGATTCCCAAAAAAAAACATTAGCATTCAAGTTTGATGGGACCTCAATTTTTGTGGGGAACTGAGTTTCACCCTGTCTTTCCTTTTCTTTAGCGCCTCCTCTATAGTTGCATATATTTTCACTGCTCCTACTTGTAAAGCTACTACAATTAATCTTGAACCTTGTGCATTAAATGCTGATTTTCAGCATCTCATTCTCAGATAAAATTTCTTTACTTTATGGATGCCCTTGAAAGAAGGGTTTGAGGGTGAAAGGAGGCCCAAAGACAAGGTGATTTACAAATAATTTTAATGTCTACACTTACACACCCCAAAACATTTACACAGGGTTGTGTAAGTGTGTTTGACAAATATTTACACTGGCCTTACACTGGATTTACACGCCATATATATGGCTATTGACACTTACAGGCACAACACTGGTTTGAACCAAGGATGTTGAAATTTGTTGTACAATAATATTTTGTCAATTTCAATTTGTTTTGCTCATTTAATCATCAATATTAGGATCTTCTCCAATTTTGAAAATGAATTGTGCACATCTGATAATAAAAAAAGACCTTTGAAAAAAAAAAGATTTGTCACCTCAAAGTTTTGTGTTTTATCACTTTTGAAACATTTATTGCATTAATAATCATACAATTATTCAATTTTGAATGCCCCAAATAACTCCAAACATTTTCCCCTAAATACAAGAAGAAAGGAAGGTCATTGAAGACCTTAGTGGATTGAAAAAACTCCATGCATGTCGTCCAAATCCATTGTAGCAGTAGCGCTTATTTACATTCATTGTGGAACAATTGTGATTACATTAATATGAAAAAAAAGGAATTGTTTTGACAACTTTTGAGGATATAGGAACACAAAGGAATTGAAAAGAAAATACCTCTATCTAACTTAAGATGGAAAAGCCACCAAAAAAAACAATCAATGATGAAAATGCAAAAAGTACAACACAAATGAAAGAAACCATTTTTCATAAATGAGATTTCATGGTGTGCAAATCCTTGATTCATTTGTGAAAAGCCATATCAAATTTGTCATATTGCTAATATTACAATACTCACAAGCAAAAAAATGGTAGGTAAAGTCCAAGGCTATGTGTTTTACCAAAATTGGGCATGCACATTTTCAATAAAGCTCACAAATATTGAAGACCATATGTAAAGTCTTGTGGGCATTTAATTTTTTGAAGCCCCCCCCCCCCCAAGTAGAGCAAAATTTGTGCACAATAACATGCCCTCTAATTACACCCCAAAAAATGCATCATTTCTTCTTTGGCACCATCACATTTCATAGTCTAACTTTGTTAATGTTGTGCTAAGCTTTGTCTTTAATGCATTGGTCAACCTTTGTCTCTCACAATTGGGCATCTTATTATTGATTCTTTTCACAAATTGATCTCTTTTTTCTTGTACTCCTTTATTTTCAAAAAATATCATTTTTCACCAAGCATGGAAATATATGAGATTCTATTGACAAAGAGGCAATGCCATGCGACTAACAAGTTGTGTAGAAAAGCATTAGTTGAAGAAGATGCACATTCCAAATGCATGTTGAATTCATGTATATTATTAAGTTCAAATATATTGATGCCACCCCTCTCTCAGGGTGGCAACTTGTATAAAGTGAACAAGGTCTTTATTATGATTTCTAATGTTCATGACATCTTTAAGTTTTTTTATGATATAAGCTTTTGCAACACTTTTGGAAAGAAGAAAATGAAAAGAATCCAATGACACAAGTTTTTTTTTAATCAAATGTTTTTTAGATATTCAAAAGTGAAAATTGAAATTTTTTAATTTTTTAATTAATTAAATAGGTGTCTATGTCCAAAAGGCTCAACATTTTTTTTAAGTTCTTAAAAATAATTATATGTTGAATTTTTGAAAAACGAATTATAATAGGGATATTGAGTAGAACATACACATGTATTAACCTTTTGTGATTGTGTAAAACCTTAATTAGGAAGGAAGCAAGAAGATTTTCTCTTCCACACTCATCACTTTGACAAGCGTGTGAAATCCTTGATCTGCATTGTTAACCAATGTTATAGGATGGTACAAGTTAATTATGTTGATTTGACTTTTTAAAGTGTTAATTAATACTTTTTAAATTTTTAATTAATTAATTAATTATAATTAGCTTTAATTACTCGTAATTTCTGCATATTATATGAAGACATTATTTGTACATCGCTTGGTTTTGTTGTTGTAACTTTTGAATTTTGAATCAATACATAAGTTTAATTTGAATAACATGAGAAGTTCTTGTGTACTGTAGTACCTTTACCATTTCGACAGTTTGTTGTCAAATAATTAATTAAATTTTAAATATTAACTTCAACACTTGGTTTTTTAATTTTGAAATTTTTTGCAGTTATGATTATAAATAAATAAACAAGCTATTGTTAGAGTCATGGCAAAGTCTAGTGTGTCTAGACTAACTCAGTTGTAAGTCTTGGTCCTGGAAGGTCTACGATTCAAACTTGACAATTTAATTTATGTTGAAATGGTAAAGGTACTATGGTATTCTTATTTGTTATAATGTGTGATAATTATTCATTAACATGCATCATTATCTTTGAAATTTTTTCTTTGTTGACTTTGGATATGTAACATTTAGTTTGATGAGGTTTGTGTTTGTTTGGGGCTTGTCTCTAGTGAACAAGCTTGGGGCAAGAAGTACAAGTAAGAGCATGCGAGGCCACTAGCTTGGGGCAACAAGCACAAGCAACAACGTTTGGGGCCGTCTAGCACATGTTTCACTTTTTAACTTTTAAAAAATTCCCCTTTGTCTTTTTGGTGTTTTTGTCATGTCATACACATGTATTAATTTCATCTATTCCCTATTTTTTTGTTGGTTGTTTTTTTCTTATGTTTTGTTTGCTTTGGGTTTGTGGTAAGAAACACAAGCAAAAGTGTGTGGGGACATCAACTTGGGTATAAGCCAAGCAATGGCTTGTGGGAACAACTAATATGCATTTCATTCTCTAGCTTTTGGGTAAATGAAAATTAAAATGACTCAATTTCAATGATAAAACATTCCTTATAAGTTCATTTTGTAGTGTTAAATTTGCAAATTGATAAGGTATCATTGGATAAATGGGGGACTATGAGGTGGTAAGTGAACTAATCGAATAAATGTAAAAGGATTCCCACCTAAACATGTCTTTTTTACCTACATGTTACAAGAAAAAAACATCAATCTAATTAAAATCAACTTAGATATGAACTTTTGAAAAATAAAGTCCAAATCTAATCATTTAAAAGTTCATGACTATTTGTTGATTAAAAATTTTATAACAATTTTTTTGAATTCATATTTTAAAATATATATCAATACTAAGTCCTTATGAAATATCTTGAATAAAAATGATGATGAAAAGTGCATTCAAGTGTGAATGTAAATGCTCATAACTATTCATATAGTCTTCCTTCAAATTTCATTATTATGTGTTTGGTGTATATGTGTATGTATTATTTAATTATTATGTATGTGTTCTTATTCAAGTTGACAATCTTAATCCAAAATTTACATAATGATGATTTGACTACATGTTTATGGCATTTGAATAGATGACACTTTGTAAAAAGCTCCAATGTAATGGAAAAAATGATCCATGGTAGTTTGCAACCACCTTTTTTTTCTTTTCTTTTTTCTTATACCCCTTTGTCTTTAGGAGTTTTTGTCATTTCATGAATCATACATATTATAGTTTGTTTACTTCCTTGTTTTGTTGGTGTTTTTTTTTTTCCTTTTATACCCTATTGTCTTATGGGTTTTTTTGTCATATAATACATATTATGGTTCATCTTTTTTTGTGTTTTGTTGTTTTTGGTTGTTCTTTTCTTTATTTTCCTTTCTTTACAATGTTCTTTTGTCATCTAATGCATTTTTATATTATGTTGAATTAACCCACACCATTGTCGCACTTTCATATTCTTGACATTCTTGTGACAAAAACTTGATTATCATGTGAAGGTTCTAGGGTATGATTGTCATCACCACATGTTGCTAGGAGGTGATGTCATTGCAATTCACCTCTAATATAAAACATCATGTTGAAGGTCATGGAAAATATATGATTGATTTCTTAGAATTGTCAAATAGAAGTTGCTTTTATAGAAGATTGAAGTGCATTTGTCAATAGAGCTAGAACACAACTTTTATGCATTCTAACTTGTTACAATTGAAATTTCAGCCACATTCTAGTAGTTATTACAAATAACTCAAAGTGTGGGAGCTTCATTTCAACGATTTTTAAAAATTTATTCAATGGAATGGGGCAACTACAAAAATATGGTCATGGGTGATGATTATAGTTGTCAAAAAACCTTCATCAAATGATCCACTTCTATGTGGATGTTGTGACTACCATAAGCATTTCACATTTCACATTTTGAATCATATTAAAAGAAATGATGTGATAAGGCAATGCCAACATGGTTAATGAAGAATTGGAAAGCATGTGAAGAGGATTTTGTTTGGGTATTTTCGATGCAAGGTCCATATCATCCATGAATTGGTCAAAACAAAAAAAACAATGGCCTAAAGTGGATTACGTATTATGTACCATGTGGGGTAGAAAGAAATATCAATCCATCATTTAACTTTTTAAATTGGAAAACACACTTGTCCCTAAAGGCCAATGGACTTGATAATTTATCAGAAGCGTTTTTAAAAGTATTTGACAAAGAAGTTAGAGCAAAAAAGGAGGCTTGAAAAGAACAAGAGAAGGTGGAAGCAACCACGAAACAAAAAGAAGATTAGGTGCTCAAATGTGTTACATAAAGCAAACTAATTATTTTATGAATACCGAGTTTGTTTTTTATATTTTTCTTGTTTTGTTACATGTCACCTCATGTCATCATACATTGATGTTGAAACCTAAGTTAAGTGCACAATAATTCTTCCAAATGCACATTTTGTTGTTTCAATGGCACTTGTGGGGTGGTGGATACTATTGGACAATATGTGAAAGGTGCAACACAAGTTTTGACCAAAGTAAACAAGGCAACATGTGGAATTGTTCACAATCAAATGACAATTCAATATTCTTTTATGAAAGGGTTCTTGAAGGTAAAGTTGAATGTCCTCCTCATTACTTACCAAATTTATTGATATTCCTTGTAATGAATTACTATCATATTGCATATAACATGTTTATCATGAGTTCCATAACTATTCCATTAATATAGGAGATGATTTGATTGACATCCACACTTTGTTGGATGAGCAAATAATTGGTAGGGATGGTATGTTGAACTTAACTATAGACATACTAGATATTAAGTTCAACAAATGAAATAATTTAGATTAAAGGTATTTCATCATTTTGAATGTGATGCAATATTTTGTGACGATTTTTTCTTGATTCATACCATTCCACATTTTCAAAAATGGACAAGTCAACTTAATGGCATGATAATGCCAAAAGGTGAGAAAAATGTGAACAAGGTAGTAATGGGACATGTTTCAAAGAAATTAGTTTATTGAATCTTGTAGATAATGGGAAAGGAGATGTCATGCAACCAATCACAAAGTTTTCTTATTGAATGTTGCATTAACAAGGGTTACAAACTATTTTTCCATAAAACTCCAATTTGTTTTGGTTGAAGGACCATTTCTAGAAATTACACAATTGCTTCAAATGTAGGAGTCTTTGAAGAGCATCATGTATTGTTGAACTTGCTTGTGGATGTTATTTCCAATATTTTATCTATCCATATAAGTGGTGACAAAGGTAATGAGAAATGATATCATGCAAGTAAAATCAAGTTATTTGAGGTTGTTAATCATAACTCTTTGTGAACCGGTACTTTAACTAGTAGTAACTGAACCGGTATTTTAATCGATAGTAACTAAACTGGTGACACCTGTTGAACCAGTAGTAATTGAACCGGTGACACATATTGAACAAGTAGTCTACAAAATTTGTAGTTGACAAAACAAGTAGTCTACAGAACCTATACTTGGTAGAATAGTAGTTAACAAAACAAGTAGCATATTTTGAATATTATGAATGTTTATTACAATTTTAGTAGATAGTTTTTATTAGGTGATTACAATAAGGAGTTTTATCAACTAGTTACTGTTTAGCTAATTTGCACGAAACATTTCAAAGTTCAAACTTAAAATCTAGAGGAAGGATGGTAAAAGATGAGAGACATCAAATTTCTACTTTCTATACTTACTTTCTAAAATCTCTAATGTACAAACTTTGATCTCTTAATACAGTTTTGTATTTTCACTACAAGTTGGAATACATGTTAACATTGAATAGTTTGTACATGTTCAAAATTTAGGAAAAGATATTTGCATCAAGTAGGAGACTTTTGATGTTTATTTGATTTTGTGTTTATTTTTCATTGAAAACATGAAAGCATTTTTGTACTTCAGCAATATCTTTCTTGAAACCATGTGCAAATTGAGTACATGCTACTTAGGAATTGTAAATAATTTTAGTTTTGTTAGTTTAAATGTACATGTTTGTTGTTTTAGAAACATGTTGCTAGAAAAATCAGAAGTTGAACAACGTTAATGGGAATAAAAAAACCCGGTAACAGAGGTTCTATAAAATTTTGGAAGCTCATCAACACAACTTCATTAGTAAAATAACTATAAAATCAACCCTAAACACAACCAAGGCTAATTTTTGTAACGAAGGTTTTGTATATTCTATAAATATCAATGGATCTACATTGCCTTACATGTAATTACTTTTGAAAAAAAATCAAAGAACAAACACATCCTTGGGTGGTACCACTAGGAACTTCCTCAAAGAACTCCTTGAATAATGAAATTGGCCAAATAATATTTATGGCCCCTTTCCTTTAAATGTTTTTACATGTATAATTTTTTTTAATGTTTATTAATTTCATGCCAAAGTATATTGTCTAATATGTTCATTGGAATAAAAAAGGTTCTTAGAAAAAAAAAAATTGAATTGCAATTACATTTTTTAGAATCACTCTCTTGAACTTTGAAAATCCATAATTAAATTATACCAACTCATTAATTGCATTAAAACATAAAATGTATAAAACCATCAAAAATACCTTAGAAAATTATTTCCCAAGAAAAAAACCAAAATATGTTTCAAACTCGATGTGGTGTTTTTGACCAAAACTTTAAAGAAAAGAATTATTGTCACACTTCTACAAAAAACTCCTAAAATACAATTATTAGAAACATCATAGTACAAAATATTATTCATTTTGTTATTCTTGTCCCTTGTGCAAATATGACTTACTACAATAAAGAAAAACTCATCTTGTTTATTGTTAATTTATTGTCAATGGATGTCATTTTTATATTTATATTTAATTTATTAACAAAGTACTTTGGCATCTTTGACACTAATTATGTTATTTATAAAAAATTTGTAAATCTCAAAATTAGTTTTTCAAAGAAATAATGTTGTGAAGAAAAATACATAATTTTTTATAATATTAAAAAAATTTGACATGAAAGATTTAAAATTCATTAATTATTTTATAAACATATGTTGAACTTCCTTTGTACTACATTAATCAAATGTATTTAAACAACTTTGAAAATATGGTGATTCTATGAAATCATGTGTGCTCTCCGTATCCCATGAATATGTTATACGTATGGGTTGCAAGTTTCTTTTAATGTGTGTCATTATTTGAATTAAATGCATGGGAAGATACATGATTTGTTGTCATAAAAGCTTTATGAAAAGGAAAAAAGTTGAAAGAAAAGAACATACAAAAAAATGAAAAATGAAGAAGAAATGATCTAAGTTTGTGAACAATACATTGATGCTTGCAAATTGGGTGTGAATTGAGATGAGCAAGACTTTAAGAACCATGCAAATTAATAATAAATGTTTAATTTTTTTCAAATTTTACATGACTCACATATTTAATATTTTGGTTAAATCAATTGTATGATAACCATAAATCACATGTCTCTTTGATTACTATCCCTATGTATCACACTTATGTTTTGAAATATGAATATTATGTTATAATTAATTTTTTTGACCTACATATCGTGATTACAAATTGTCAGTGAATTATATAATGAATTTACATTAATCATGTTCTATATATATATATATATATATATATATATATAAGATTAATCTTCAATTAATTTTTTAAAAATATTTTAATGGACACCTTTTAATCAAAATTAGGAGAATATTCAATTCAATATTCAAAATGAAATATTCATCAAAGTTGAATTTTACTTTTTAAAAAATTTATCAATGTTATGTTTATGAAATTAGTTAAACTTAGTAAACTCATTCTAAATATAAAAAATTCATTAATATTTTGTGGGAAGTGGTATTTAACAATCTTTTAATATCACATCCAAACATAACTTGGGGGTGGACATTTTATTTTCTCTCTTTTAATCACTATGTCCTTGGAATGAGTGAACATTTTTTTCCTTTTAATTATTTTCTCTTTCAAATCAATAAAATATATTTCTCCTTTCAACTTTGGTTTCTTTTTTAAATCATCTAACATTTTTTTTAAAAATTAAGCCTTTAAATCACTATGAGTGTTGTTAGGCCAAAGTTCCAAAAGAACATCTGAAGATGGGCCTATTGACTTAGGAAACATTCCCAAATCCATACATTTTACATAAAACTTCAACTTGATAGGACATGTTGCTTTAAGGATTACTTAAGCTTCATCAATAAAAAAAAATACATTTGAACAATAACAATGATGATGAAAGACGAGGAGTGATAAAAAAATGAAAAATCAAACAAAGAACAAGAAAATGACAACAAACACTCTAACGAGAGTGTCAAAAAGATCGGCTAGAAACACCAAGGGCACTTTGTTAGACATGAAAAATTTCTTTTTGGACAATATGAGGCACCAAGGGCACTTTGTTAGACATGAAATTTTTCTTTTTGGACAATATGAGGCACCAAGGGCACCAAGAAATATATAAGGGATGTTGTAGGCACTAGGGGTCAAAAATATTTTAAACTCCATATTTTATTGAATAGGCTTGTTGGGAATCACAGTAGGAAGAACATTGAAAAGGCCCAATTTTTCTTTTGAAAGCAACGGAAGGCATAAAAAGACCTCATAGGTGCCATAAATGTTAATATTTTAATAGGTAAAAATTAAATCTCATGTTCTAAAATTAATGAGAGTGAAAATAATTTCATGAAAAATCTATATACTCCTGGATCATCAGTGTATGACAACTAATTTATCTTTTGAATAATTTAGCTAAATAGATTTAAAATATATTGTTATTTTGACCTTATGTCAATTGATCATCAATGGTTCTGCAAAACCCAAGGTTTTTAAAAAATCATTCACTATCATTTGAGTGTTGGGGCACAAATATTTGTAAAACACCACTTGCCTCTCTTGGTCATATGTGATGCTAGGTTGTGAACCTAATTAATATCATGAGCAATTTTGATAGATATACCCCTCTAGGATTTGTAGTTTAAAAACGAAGAAAGTCACCTCTAGACTTCACCCCAATCCTTTTGTGCTCACAAGTAATAGGTTGGTTTAAATTCTACAAAATATAATTCCTAAACCATGACTTCAAGTATTTGCTAGAAAAGATGCATCTTACAGGAAGCATTTGTCCCTATGTCATGCAGTCCTAAATTGGCATCCAACATAATCAGAACTAATCCAAAGTCACACAAATATATGCACTAAGATGAGATTCCAATGTGCAACATGTAGGTAAGCATCCCAAACACAAAAAAGCTATAACCTTTTCACAAAAAAGTCGATCCCAACAATCAATAACAATACAAAAAACTGGTATTCTGCAGTAAATACCTCACACCCAAGAAAAATCTCCAAAACAAATGGTCGTTGGAATGGTTAGATCATCATGCAATTGATCTTTTTAAGTCTAAAGAAAGGGGGCAAAAAATTCGATTCTGCAAACTTACAAACTCTGGCAGTGAAAAATTCAGTGTCCAAGCAGAAGAGAAGCAAGTGGCCAAAGTTTGACATCTAAGCAAAGTTTCATATGAAGCTAACCATGCAAACTCTGATTTCGAAATCACAAACTAGTGAAAATTGTACAAGTTAGAACTTCATTTCTGGATTGACATACTGCACAGAGTCTTAAACAGGCATTGTATCCACAGAGAAACACACAGAACACACACATAGTGCTTCTAAGAAACCTGAACAACCCCAGCTTTTGAAGCAATGGCAGCAGCTACAGCCTCCAGATCCACAGCTTTGAGCTTTGTGTAAGGTTTTGATAGATTCTGCTCACAGAAACAGAACAGTGACAGAAGCAGATTAGCACTTTTATAAATCTAACTCAACAAGAAGCTAGTCATGTGTAACATCATTAGTGCACATACACTCCTATCATGCTCTTGTTTGGACATTGGAATTGACCACATTGCTTCACACAAACAAACTCAAAGATGTCACCAGAGGTGCATAGGATCCGCTTGTGACTACCCTATGCACCTTGGTAATAAGCTTAAACTCCTATCTATGAGATTCCATAGAAAACTCCACAACTAACACTTTGAAGGTAACCATTATTTCAGTTCTGACCAACCAAAACAAACATAATGAGTGCAACCTGTAATCTTGTGAGTGTTCATTCACAAAGCATCAGACTATCACCTTCACTCATGAATGGGGATGACTCATTACTATTACTCCCCACTGATTCATCAGCTCCTGACCATGGGTTAGATAAGTACATAATGTGCTCAAAATTTTCAACAAAACAATTAAACAGAATCTGTGTCCGGAGTTTCTGTCACATTTCTGGAAGCCACAGGAACACTTGGTCATGATTTGAGTTACCACAAGAGACATAGCTGATAAAAAAGTTGATAGTATCCTCATTCAAGCTGCAACAATCTTGTGCAGGTATAAGCTGATAATCAGACCACTGCCAATAAGTTCTGCACATGCCTCGTTTTTCTCCTCCTTTCCCAATAGACAGTTGAACTCAAAGTTTGACAAGTGTCTAAATGGAGCATATTTCTTAGGGGATGAACTATACCAGTGATGCCTGTCTACATCAATCTTTCTTGCAACTCAATGACCAAACTCTTTGTATGTAGGAACTTGAACAGTATCATGTAGCCAGATGAAAAGCTTCATAGTTTCACTTTGTATCCAGTTCAAGGCCTGGAACTAACAAGTCAGTATACCAGAGATGAATGAAGCTACAAAACATACTTCAAAACAGGAAAAAATTAGGGAATGCTTTACCTGGAGTGACACATATTTGTTGCCCTTGTCATCTTGGACCTCAAAGCTACCCTTTCTTGGCTGCATGCAATGATTAAGCATCTCAAAAATGCACCCAATCTTGTGAATCTACTCCAGATGGAAGAAGGTAATTTCTTTCCAATCCACTTCTGAACTCCCATGTCATAAACTGGACTCATGTTGTGGCAAGAATGTCTTGGCAAAAATGAAACTCAAGCAGAAGCTTCCTCACATCCAACAATGCATATTTGCACTTGACAACTACAACTGATCATGACATAGGCCATGCATCTAAAACCTGAACTCTTCATAAACCCTACTATGGCTTCAAGTGCATGTGAGACAACTCATCTGACAGTACCTTTAGGATTTGGGCATACAACTCATAAGAAGCAGTTCAATGACCAACCTTCTCTGGATTCGTGATAACCTCCAGATTTACACCAGCTGCTTTTAAAGCTTCTTCCAGCTTCTGGGCACTCTTCTTGAACAATGCATCAGATTTGCTGCGATTCACAAGAACTACAAGGCATTAGGTTTTCTAGCGAGATGTTTCTGCATGTAACCGGCATCCTTTCCCAGGCATAGATTGAGTATCCAGAAAGGTCACATCAGGTGTGAAACCAAGGATGTTGTCTGCATAGTACAAACTGATTGACATGAACTCTGCATCACACTAAGCTCGGTATCCAACAACTGTTCTGCAAGTGCAAAGATTCTGTGTTTTCAGATAACGGGTTCTGGAAATTTCAGTAAGGAAGCAAGACTCATTTGCCATTTCTGATGAAGTAGAAGAATCATCTCAGTCCATAACACTTTGAGCATAGGAACATCAATCAAAGTCAATACCACAAAGACATCACCGCTTTTGGGGGATCTTGTCAGAACCCTGCTGTTGTTGCTTGCAGAAGACAGGGTACACTGCAGGGTACCCAATAAAGTAGCACCGAGTTTCATGATATGGGTCAGACTTCACATGGTAAGGCCGAGTCAAGACTCTTCCACAGACTAATAGCATAACGAGTGATGGTCTTCTATTGCAGCCATCCCGTTACATAACATCCTCAAATGGAAGAGACTTGGAAAAACTGAATCCAGTGACAGTGCACAAAGATGATGTTCCTCCAAAGGCTTGGCATAGCTCCGGGCACAGACTGCTGGAGAGATCTGGTATCCTCCCATCCAGAGAACTGACCACAATTTCAGACTGATGACATTTTCCATAGGCATCTAAAGAAGTGAGGAAGAGGGACTGCTATTGGCACCAAATTGTAGAATATGTCTCTCCCTTGAAAATTTTTTTAACAGAACTTGTAACACAAGAGGCACATCAACTGAGAACAGGCTCACAGGATAACCTACAAAAATTGGGGATGTCCAGAGGTGACAATGAAATCCACCATTTGCAAGAGAGTAACACTTAACAATTTTTTTGACGATGCCATGGAATGATTGCAGGTCATATATCAAACAATAGACATAAGCAGAGTCTTTCATAAGCAGGCGTTGCATGATGCTCCTGGTTTGCCATCTGGGCGACTTCCAGAAGCACCAGTACCTTTTGCTGTGGGAGAGCCCCAGAGCAAGGAAAGTTCACGTGACAAGAAATAGACATGATGAAATTTAAGGCGCCAGGACCGAAGCCATTATAAAAACCACAGAGAATGGATCAGTCGAAAGAAAACTCCACAGTACAACGAATAGATTGTAGCTGGGGTGAAGCTTGTGGTACTTAGAACTTGGAAGACGTTTGATCACTCACCAGTGTTCGATGGTCACGGACTTAATTTGAGCGGCTTTCGTATGGTTTCCAGAGTCCACCTCATCGACAGTAGCTGGAGGTACTTCTCCATTCTCCTTGTCTTCTTCTTCGTCCTCCGTCGATATTTGTTTTACCGGAGCCGCCTTCTTCTTTGACGACGCTGCCTTCTTACCGGCTTTGGGAGCCGCCTTCTTCTTTGCGGGCTTTTTCTTCTGCGAGGCAGCAGCTTGGGGAGGGCCCGGTGCTGCAACTGGAGTGAGAGAGCTGGGGGCTGCAACTGGAGCGGGATCACTAGTTTTTGCTCGAGGAGGACGACCGCGTTTCTTCGGCACGGCCACCTCTCCGTTCTCTGCCTTCGCCGCTGGCGTAGTAGCCTTCCTCTTCGGTGCCATTGATAAACCTTTGATTCTCCCTCACGCTCCCCCCTCACTGCTGAACGGTCCCGCTGCTACGGATTCTTCTCGCAAATTGTTCTCAATGTTCCTGTACTCCTCTGCATTCAGCAAGCACAGTTTCTCAGTAACAACGCAGTACTACATGACGCCGATCGACCGAGACTCGATGAGGGGTGAGTAGTGCAGAACATCATTAGCAGAAGACGCAAACGAATGCCTGATTTCAGTAATACTAGTATGTGTAATAGAGTATTCATGCCACCCCGTTTTCGACTTCGTCTCTGATTCTTCCTATTTCTGCATCTCTTATATCATTCACAGTTTGTAAGAGTTTATTTACAACCCTCTCTAGAAACATGTTCCTTATTATGCCTTCAACAAAAAGAGTTGTTATCATAAACATAAGTCACACATAACGCACAAGCCTCGACTCTACATCAAAATATTGTCAACCTCTAAATGCAACGCTAAACCTCGAGCACTTCAACCGTCTGTCTCGTGCTCAATAAACACCAGAGGCGGAGAAAAAATAACGAAGGCCAAAAAAAAAGACAAACAAATCGAAAAGCTCGTAACAAAAAATTCACCTAAAACGCGAAATCACTCCGAGCGCATAGTTTGACAATGGGATTAGAAAAACAGACTGTCGAAAGCTGTAGGAAAGGGAAGCAGGTGTCGCGAGGAAGGACAGCGCGCGGCAAACGTCTCTCTCTCTCTTCTATTCTCTCAGGCGAGCAGCAGCAGGCGAAAGGAGAGAGACGAAGCCACCCGTTTCTAAAAAGGTGACACTCTGATTTTTTGTACCTACACGACCTTTTTAAATCTCCCTCACGAACTGCCTTTTTGTACATTTACACCGCCTTCAAAATTTTCTCATCGCAAATGTCTCTCTCATGGCAGGTCCACCCACACCCGCTACGTGGGCCTCTACGAGTGATTGTCACATCCAATGTAGAGTGTTAACAGTTTCCAAGCCAAAAATTAAAAAAACGTGAAAAATTGGACAGTAGACTATTTATATCCCACCGCCCGGTGTTTCTTTTTTTAGGACACATTATTATTTTGTGATTTTTTGGACAAAATAGTTGGAAAATATTTGGGAAAATTTTCTAATTGCCAATGTTGTGCTTTACTTTTGTGAAGAACCTCTGGTTCTGGTTTAAAAACTATTTTGGTTTCGCACATAAATGGAATTGGGGATCACGTTCTGGGTCTGGTTCTGGAAACCAACCCGTTCCAGTGCAGTTCTTACTGACTGAGACTGGAGCTGATGGTTACCCAGTTATTAACCACCAGTTTTAGTGATTTCAAAAACATAAATCTTGGTTTTGGTTCCAGTTCCAGACATAAATTGAACCAGGAACCCAGTTTTGGGTCCAGTTCATGGAAAAATCTGGTTCTGATTCTTACTAATTGGAACTAGAAATGACAGTTCTAATGCGCCAAACTGGGTACGTGCCCAACATTGGTAAATTTGACTAATTTTGCTAGTTTGTGAGGAAAAAAAATCCCTAAATTTTTTATATAACCATGCCACCAGCATGTCCAATCATTATGGCTGACCAATCAGAAACAGATTTTTTATTTTTAAAATGGGCCTTAAGAAGTGGAGACCACTATATTCTGTGGAAATTTGACAAGTTCAAATAGCCGGACCTTTGAACTTATTTTCATGTTATTTAGGTCTGTACTTCGGGCAAAGTACGGTGGGCCATTTTATTGCTGCCCTTGGACCTACTCTGAACAAAGTACAGAATTTCTTTGCAAATGCGCCCTTGGAATAAAGTGTTAGCACAAAGCTCTAGATTCTAGATCCTGCAGAATTTTTCTACTCCCAACCACATAAAAACAGAAAGATTACCAAAATTCAATAATTTGTTTAGTAATCCAGCCCAAAACTAAATCAATTATCATGTTAAGTACAAGCAATGGGTTGTTGAATGTCATTTTGTGAGCCATATAATTCGCCAGAAAATTATTGGAATTTGGAACACTTGTAGACCCCAACAACAACTATTATTTAAAACAAATGAAAATTATATGCCAAAATCCTAATAAGGATGGTTTCCTTCTTTGGTTGAATAGTAAGAGGAGTTAAAACTCTATATGGTGTCAATAGTTCAATTTCTCTTCTAACTTGCTGAAAATGTTACAGCTTTTGAGAGAATAACAAGGTTAATAAAATGTTCAGAATATCCCGCCATTTCAGGTACTGGCTGAGTGTTAGAAACATAGAGTAAAGGTGCACTCACACTTGGTGTTAAGGACTCTGGTATTATTAAGTCCCCTAACAACACCAAGCTAATCATTTAGAACCTAAACCTATTTACCACAAAGATTTTTATGTTAAGTTAATATTCACTTATGGTGCATTCACACTTGATGTTAAGTCAGTGTTAAATGATAATCAAGGTGGCATCCTAGGTGGCACCAAAAATGTTAAATGAGCAATAGCTTAATGTTAAGTGAATGTTAACATAAAATATTCATGGTAAGTAGGTGTAAGTCCTAAATGACTAGGGGACTCAACACTAGAATCCCTAACACCAAGTGTGAGTGCACCTTTAATATTAAACAATCACCCATTTAACATTGGTTGCCACCTAGATTTTCACATCACATTGACTTAACATTAGGTGTGAATGCACCTTAACTTACTTAAGTATTAATCCTTTATCAAGGAGGGGTTTCCTTAGTACTTACTCGAGGATGAGAGAGAAACAAGCAACAATCTATTGATACGTGCCTCCTTTCTCTCTACTTTACACACCGGAAATACATGGAAAAGAAATGAGAGGAGACCTCTGTGGTTGGCAGGTTGCCTTGCTTTCATGTGAAGATAAGGAAAAAAGTTTTAGAATAAAGCTTCCTGTTTCTTGGCGTGAGCACATTTGATGGAATTGGTTGCTCTCACGAAAAGTAGTTATCATCCCACCTCTTGATTGTTAGCTTTATTGGAAATGGTTTGTCGGAGTATAGTTTCTTTTCATATTTTCTACTTCTTCAATGACCCACCCATCCATCATCACAGAATCAAAACTATCCAAAACATATGGGTTGAAATTTGAAACGTACCCATGCATCATCCTAGAAGAGGAAATATCATTCTACCTTGGCAGCTTTGACATTAATTATATTATTTTCATAAATTTTGAATTTTTTTATAATAAAAAATTTGTGAAGGGAATTATTGAATTTTCAAGAATATTCTATTTGTTGAAATGAAAATTTCAAAATTAATTAATTACTCAACAAACATGTGTTGAAGCTGCCAAGGTACTACAGTATCTGAATTATATGTGTATTGAAAGTTTAAACCCACCCATCACCACCATAGAGGTAATATTGTCAACATGAACAACCATAAAAAAGATTCATTGTGGGAAGGATTTAAGTGTAGCGGAAAGCCCTGGGTGGGGGCCATTGCCTAAATAAGGTGCCCAGGAGGAAGCAGTGTTTGTTCTTTTGTTTTTTTTTCTTTGGTGAAGTTTTGTCAAATGGTGAATTTCTCTTTCAAAGTGGTGAAAAGTATGTGTTTCTTGGGTTTTTGAGTTACCAATTATTTAAAATAAAAATCACCAGATTCTATATTAAACTCCACTTGGTAGTCAAAATGTAGATGGGTGCTTTAACTTTGTTAACTTTCAAAAAAATTAATAGCTGAATCCAGCTAAATCATCTCGTGGATGACCACCACTTCAGCTCGGCTAATTGCAAAATTGGGGGAAAAAAAACACTGCCAGGGTGATAGTCAGACTCCAGCCTCACATTTTGGGAATGCCCATGGAACTGGTGTACTAAGTACACCAACCTGACATGCACATTGCAGAGTTGTTCTATGTATTGAAGTAATTAAGCAAATAGGTACATGAGTGAGTCTCTCACATAGACTGAGCAAAACAGGACCAAACTCACTGTCAAGCTCATGAACATGACAAACATATAACAATTTGCTCAGGTGATAAACCAACCACCTGTGTACAATGAACTAAATTGACAATGGGAATTTATTTTTTAATCAAATTGGCGGCAATCAAACTTCCAACAACTGTGTCGCAGCATGAACGATGATCATAAGATGCAATAATTCTGGGGAGGCTGACTCTTTATAGGTCCTTGCCAATTTTCATCTCATCTATGGACCTTTGCACTAGGGAACATGCCCCTTAAGAGAGCACATTCAACTTCGCCCTAGTGATTTGCAAAGAGGGAGAATGCATCCCTTCTCATGCACAATAATGCAAACTTACAATCATCATCACCCCATTACCATGTACAGAACTTGCAATTACAGAATAACTCCATTTAACTTCAGGAGTCAGAAGCAGATTCATCCCCACCCACAGCAGTAAAATGGGCTGTACATATGTTTGGATGAAGTATGGCAGTGCAAATAGTGCGACCCTATTGGGGCCTCTACTTATGATCACTTTGCAGTGCCCTCCAGAAGGGCCAGTAAAATTGTCCATCTTTCCTATTTATGGGTGGTGATTGGGATTATTTACACTGTATGTCGAATCTTGTAGATACTAATAGAGGCCAAATTAGTGGGTATGGGTGGTGATGCTCTACTGACATCACTGCAATTGAGACCAAGTCTTCCAGTGCCAAGCATTATACACTAGGTTCGTTTTAGACGACAGTTCACACTCAGACCATGGTTCTTCCAATATGGTACTACTAAATTACAATTGCAAATGGGGTAAATACAAATGTTGTGTGGGTATCTGATTTTGTTAATAACCATTGGTTTCAGTTTTTAAAAGAATCTTAAAATCCCATGACTACCAATGTTAGGGGGGGTATGGAGTTTTCGTCCAAAGTCAGGTTGGGTATCAACCAGTTCTCTTGCTCTTGTTGTTGCAGTTGCAAGGAGGCAAGCTTCAACTAAAGCTTTTGGGCACTCCTCTTTCTATGTGCTCTTGCTCTCGGTGTTGTTCATTCTGTGTGTTCTCGCTCTATGTGCTCTTGCTCTCGGTGTTGTTCATTCTGTGTGTTCTCGCTCTATGTGCTCTGGCTTTGGGCGCTCCTGTTCTGTGTGCTCTTGTTTTGGGCACTCCTCACTATTTGTGCTCTTGCTCTAAGCGCTCCTCATTCAGTGACCTCTTGCTCTTGGCGATCCTTGCTCTGTGTGCTTTTGATTTCGACATTTCTCACTCTATGTGCTCTTGCTTTCAACATTCTTCACTCTATGTATTCTTGCTCTTGGCATTCCTCGCTACTTTCAGAGTGGTTGGTGGGAATTGTTGTTGCTAGTTGAGTTGTTACCAGTGGAGCTACTACATCAAAAATCCAAGGTAACTTTCTAACCTTTTTCATTTCAATCTGATTTTGTTTCTGTTTTTGTTTTGTGTTTTTCAAATTTGATCAATGTTTATGTGTAGTTGTTGTTATTTTTATATGTTTAGAGTTCCTACATCAAACATGTTTTGAAATCTTCACATTCATAAGGTATGCTTCTCTAAACCCTTTTCTCTTTTTTCTTTCCTTCTTTTAGTTGTTGATTTTTTTGCCTTGAATTGTATTTATTTCTTTTATGCTTTTGTTTTTGTAGGACTTTTTAACTGCTAGTTTTTTCAGTGCAGAGTGCAATTTTCCACTATGGAACCTTTAAAAAATAACATTTTTTATTTTCATAATCACACGTGCAATAATTTTCATTATGAAAAGTAAATTATCTTGTTTGTAAATACTTGTAAATGTTTTTTATTGCATAGATTGTTAGCAAAAACTGAAACTTGTTGAAACTACTACATATACTTATTTGGTTTCCTTCTCCTAGATCCTATAATATACCTTAAGATGGAACCAAATGTTGTTGATTATGATCTAATTGTAAATGAAAGTGAAATTTTTGCTGAGGAGAGATCTAAAGAGGAAAAAGTTGAAGAGTCTATGAAAATCTTTAGTTTTTTGTCAAAAAATGAAAGTAGCATGAAATTAATCCTTCAAAAATTGCATGAATACAAAGCTAAATGGAGGTCCCGTGGAAGAAATTCTCCTACTTGGGGTTTTTTTTTATTGATGATGAGTCAAAAGTTGATGTGTAGATCCCACAAGTCATGCGTTGTGTGTTATGTTATGAAAAAATCAATGAATTTTGGGCTATTCAAGTAAAAAACTAGGTTGAAGAAAAGATTAGTTTCATATTTCAAAAGTAATGGAATAACTAATTTGAAAAAACATGTGGATGCAAATCATAATTGCAAGGAAATTTGAAAAGGAAGTGAACAATAACCTAAAAAATCTTATGGAAAGGCAACATGCAAAGAAAAAGACCACAATAACTAGCAGTGAAATCTTTAAGTTCTTTAGGGGCATAGATCCTTACAAAAAGGATAATGTGAACTAAAAAGAATTTTTGGAAAACTCAAGTCTTTTGTTGTGAAGAGACACTTACCCATTTAATTTGTTGAGACCATGTGGCTGAAATGTATGGTATTACAATTATGCCCTTGTGTAATTTTCCTTTCTAGAAAAGTGTTCAGCCAAAAGTTGTTATAGGACTTGGTACAAAACCCCAAACAAACATATGTTTTACTTGTTTTGGTAGAATGTGTGTCTACCAAAATAAGTTTTGATTTATGGATGTCCAAAGGGGAACATGACATTTTTGCATTAGTAGTTTTTTTAAATACAAGATTGGGTGCCAAAACATATAATTATTGGATTGTTTGAGGCTTCTAAAACTTGAGGACTTGCATTGGTAAACAATCTCAAAAGTATTTTGGGACAATATGGATTGATAAAAAAAAATTGATTATGTAAAAGATGAAGGGGCTAATTTAAATGCCATGATAGTTGCCTTGAAGGCAATTGTTAATTGTGAAACATTAGTTGTGACTAAAAATTTTTTAAGGCACATGCTTTTGGACATGCCTTCTCTTAGGCCTATCAACATGTAATTGTTGATGAAAGAGTTTGTAGAGGTCTCATATATGTTTCCATAAAATTTGCTCAAAAATTTTAGAAATGTATTTCAAGGCCAAAAAAGTTAGGAAAAGGAAGGCAAGAATGGATGAAGGCTTGCACTAAAACTTAGAAAATTGAATACACTAATTAACATAAGGTAAAATATAATTTATTTTTATTTTTTAAAAAAATCCAATTTGTATTCATTTGTCAATTTGTTAAAATATGGAGGTCTAATTTTAGATTTCATTTGTGCAAGTTTGTAAGCAAGGTGATAATGTTTCAAGAAATACCCCAATTTTGTGAAATTATTGTCTTGTGCTACAACATGAAGACTAGGCCTTGAGTTATATGTCATGTACCTCCTCCCATTACATGGCATATACATCACAAATCATTGTATACATTTTGTCACCAATTACAATTACTTGCATCTTGAACCAATCCAAAGGCCATTGGTTGTTAAATGATGCCTTATAAACAACCATATCCCTCAGCCTTAAATTAAAGGAAGAAACATTTTTCCTATGTTGAATGCGTTTGTTGATGATTATTTTGGTTTAGATGTTGAAATAGGAATTTTCACAAGAAACATGAAGATGGAGGTAATTGGGTTCATTGATTTTTTCCTTTCTTCTTAACAAGATATGATGAGAAAAGAGTTCACAATATGTTAACCCTAATGTTGGATCCTATATTTAAAAGTTTGAGATTAATATCTTTTTTTTTATAGGTGGTGAGCTTGGGGTTGCCATAGTTGCAAAGTATGATAAGAATTCGTTGTTTCTTATGCTTTTGAAGTCTTATCACCATTTGCATGCACTGCCTCAAACTAAAAGTTCCTTTACTACCACATTTTATGAAGACAACAATTTGGATATTTTTGAGATGGTGGTTGGCACTAATGAATCGACAAAGGAGCTTGTGAATTGGGAACTAATGATATTTCATAGATTTCATGTGGATGCAAAAGAGATCAAGTGTCCTTTGGAGTATCGATGGAGGAAACATCAATCTATGTTCCCAACTATTAGGGATTGTGGGTTTTCAAATAGAAATTAAAAGAATATTTCCCTTGTTGGTATATTTATCAACTAGTGTGAACCCTGTGCATAATGCATGGATACAATTTTTATTTCACAAAAAAGTTTTGAATTCTTACTGAAAACTCACATTTTACATTCAAAAACCACCCTTTAAAGTTTTCCTATGAAAAGAAAATTGCAAAGTAACAAAATTTGGTCACAAGACAAATCACTAAGGGTAAAGCAGAAGTGCCAAAAATCAAGTGAGGGCCATGTGGTAATAAGAGCATCTCCATCAACACTCAGTAGGTGACCTTGCACTGGAAATCTTGGATGTTGTTCATCAGTCAAATCTAGTGAATCCACGGGGAGACTATTGGTACCCTCAAACAATCGACAGCTTTGAGAGCCATGCAGGAACCCTGGAACAATCTAATAAACAAAGTCAAAACGTTTGATTGGTCCAAGTGGGTTGCTATTAGCAATCTCCCACCTACTTGCAATTTCAGTTGTATGGGTGGGGTTGAAAAAAAGTTAGTAACTAACACATCCCGTCCGGAATCACTGTCACAAACAGACAAACTTGCTGAATTAATATATTAGATTTGGGAAGGTGTCATTTACAACTAAAATAGCTTGAGAGTTAATCTTTGTGAGTATAAATTGGCATAATGATGTAAGGGTTGGTTGCAAGGCCCCTTCTACCTTAATAAAATTGATAGATTCTAGAATAGATTTAGAGGAAGAACTAGATGAATTTCATAGTTCATTTGAATGAGAAAAAATTGAATGATGATTTAATTTTTAATTTTTGTCCTCGTAATGAGGTTTGTTGGTTTTTCTTTTGGCATATTAGAGTCTTTAAATTTTTTTTAATTAATTTAATTTTTAAAAATCAACAAAATATAACTAATTAATCTTAATGGAGAGATAAACATTTGTGAGAAAACCGGACTAAGGAAAAGAAGACAAAAAAAGAGAGAATCGGTTTAAGTATTAAAATGAAAGAAAAAAAACAATAACTAGTTTGATTGTTAAAAAATCCCTAGAATTGGAATGGGTGGTTATTAAAAAAAATTCATAACTGCCCAACACTAATAACTACCAATTTTGGTTTTTGTAAAACATGTTATGAGATTAGAAAACCACCTTGATAACCAATAGGGGTATAATGTCATTTCTAATAAGTTGATAAATACATAACATTGGTCAACACTAAAATGACCAGGAACACAAAAGGGGGTATGGTGCAATCATAATCAAATGAGCCAAAAACCATATCAAACGATTGAAAAACTATCAATTTTGTCAAATATATTTATGTAATGTCAATTTAATGTCATGCGATCAAGGAAATTTGTGCTAAATGATTTTTATGAATGTTGAATAATTTTGTTAAAAATCACTTAATCTAATAAATTGAGTTTTGGTTTTATAAAGAACTTTTGAACTTTAACACAATATCAATTTTATAAAACATTAGGCTAAAAAAAAATTTAATGAAGAAAATTTGATGGGAAAAAAATATAAATGATGATAACCTACCATCCACATATGAAAAGCATTCATAATCAAAAATTGTGGTACTTGATATTTTTTAAATTCAAAATATAATTTAAGAATGTTCAAATTTCAAGAGACGTTTGTTAGATGTAAATGGGTCATAATTTGTATGACATATGAACAAAGTTGTGGCTTCTAATACAAAAAAATAAAGCTAAAAGTAATTATCATATTTTAACATGATTTGAAATTATGATCATTTTTCAAAACAAAATGAAGAATTTGGCAAAATTTGTACACTTTTAAACAATTTATTTGAACATTTTTGCAATGTACATTCTATAACCAAACAATGCAATTTACCATGCTTGCAAAAATGTTTCAAGTTCAAAATTGTTCCATTTTTATTAAAATATTCACATGTTTTGTGTGGTCTAGATTTAATTAAAACAATGGGATTTTACATCAATAGTCATGGGAAAGTAGACTTTTGAAAAATCTAAAAAATTTAATGGCAATGCATGGTGTCCTCATTTTCCTCATGGTTTTGTAGCTAGGTTTGTTTGTATTTGCATTTTATCAAGCTTTGTTACACATGGTGGCATTTTTGGTCATGATTGTCATCTACATGGGTGGGTTGGTACGTAAATAGGTAGGTTGTAAAATTGTAGGTGGGAGGTAGGAAGCAAGTATGTAATAGTTATAAGATGTCCCATTTGATTAAAAAACATTGGTCATCTTTACTAGTGATGTCAATTTTCTTATGTTCAAATTTGATTAGATGTCTCATTTGATTAAAGCTCGTTGACCATTTTGACTAGGGTTGTTTAACTTGGCTTGATATATTGGTCAAATAGGTCATTCTAGTCAAGTTGATTGGTCAAAAAACACATGTTTTAGGCCTTTAGTCAAAATGGACATGTCCATTAATTAAAAAAGACTAGTCAATAGTCAATCAACTTGGATTGTTTGATAAACCAACAATTCTAATAGTGTGGAATGATTATTGATTTTTTTTAGTTTTCATAAGATGGCATGCTTTAGATTCATCACTATATCTTAAAAAATACATTGTACTGAACATGTATCTAATGTTTGTTTCAGTTTTTTATGAATTAAAATATGGGATTTATAATCAAAGACTTTTAGATTTGATAAATCTAATATATGACCAAACCATAACTCATATGAAGCTTCATTATCATTTATAATTTTTTTAGAATGTATATTTTGCAAATAATGTACAATCATTAAAACCTCCACCTCAAAAATTGTAGGTAGTTTGGCATGAAAAAACATAGCCGATATATAATGCCTATTAATATTTTTTTTTCCTTTCACAAATGCCAATTTGTGTATATATATATATATATAAAATAACAACAAAATTCATTGTAAGATTACTATACATTGAATGTTTTTGTTAATGAATGAAAACAAGATAATTCATCACTATTATGCATTAATTTTCAAATTTTTCATTTAAAAAGTGTGTTGAAAATGAAATAAATCTTGAAATCTCCTTTTGTAATGCAGATTCAATACATGTTAAGTATGTTTTAATAAATACAGAACAAGAAAAAAAATTTATGGGTAGATTAAGAATAAAATGATCCTTATATTTTAACATAATATATGTATATTTCATTGATTATTTCATTTTGAAGGCTCCCCAATCATGATTATTAATTTACTAACCAATAAATAACCCAATACTAGTTGTTTATTTTCAAAATTTATTTGCTCTTAATGTTTTGGAGGTAGATTTTTATAAATGTAATATTTTGATGGGGCAAATTGTTTTTGTTTATATTCCCACTCATTTTTATGTTATTTTAAATCATTTTCATATGCATGATACAAGGTAAAAATGGATATCCATACATTTTGTATATTTTACCATGCTTGCACCTTAAATTCATCTAATTTGTATTCACCTCCATGGTCTAATTTTTAATTTTCAATTTTATGGTTAATTTCTCTTCTTTAAAAATTCTTTATAATGAAGAAACTCATCAAATGCTTTTAATTTGTATTTCATAAGGTGAAAAAAAAGCTTGATCACACATTAAGATGGACCAAAAATGGCACATGTAGAATCCATATTTTTTTTTTTAATTTTCAATTTGAATGTTGGAAATTTCTTATGCATGTAAATTTGTCCATTTGAAAGTAGAAGGCAAGTGGGAGACCGACCTAAACACTAAATTTACATGTGTCCAAAAACAACCATCCATCCAAAAAATCATGACCCAAAAACATGGTTTATTCAATTTTTATAATTGGCAAATGTTATGTAGGGCAATATTTATGTCCTTTTTTACAAAATAACATTTTCAATTCTTTCATTTTAATAAATTATGGACTTTTTGGACTATTGAGAATCTTATGCAGACCTTCATAGATAATTAATATTCTTTATAATGAAATCTGACTATTATCATAAGCAACCTTTGTTGTTATTTTGGTTATATGGTATTAAATATCAAATGTTTTCATTTCTTGGTGTAAAAACATGACTTACTTTGTTTCTTACCAAAAATAATTGAAAATACTTGAAATATCTTCTCCTTCCTTTGAGGTTAAAGATTTCTTAAAATTCTTATTGAAAATAGATTTTCAATTAAAATTTGGATTATTTCTTCTTGCATAAAATGCTAAAATATTATCCATGCTTAAATTCATGTTATGTTCATAAGACTTTCCTCTTGTATTAATTTCATAATTAAATGTTGTAAAATCAAATTAAATAGTCTTTTATCAAGGAATGAATAAAAGTCCTTTTTCATGAAATTAAGTAAATTTTCATCATCTAAGATGTTACATTAACAATTAAAAATAATTCCAAATGTGTTATAAGTTAATGTATATGTTTTATATAAATGTTAGGAATATAATGCTTATCGAAATAGGGAGTAATGTATAGTTGTAGAAGTCTCAAGAATAGCCCTACCAAAATCAAGCAATCTATCTACCAAACCAAGCTAGTTATCTAATTGAATTAAGGTAGACACCCTATCGAGATTCGATATACTATTCAATAGGACCTTACTAAGTTCGGATGTCATCACTATTACCTATTGAACTCATGGGGCTGCTAGAACAATGAAGGTTTTAGTTATTTGAAGGTTTAAGGAACCAAGAAAGATAATGGAAATATAAGGAGAGGGCAAAGAGTAGTCTTTACCAAGAAACCTAGAATGAGTGATGCTCTTGTACTCAAACTTGATAATACACACTACATTAATTCCTTGTTTGAGGATGTCTTTGTGTGCATGTTCCCATTCTCACATTGTTTGTTGATAGTAGATTATAGCTTTGCAATATGTCTTAACTACTTAGGTATGTGGTATTGTGCATAGTTTGGTAGACAAAAACCTTCGTGCTGATTATTTTGCGAAGTAGAAAAGACATCAAGTGGAAGAACAAGGAATTTCTATAGTAGTGACTAAGAAAGAAGGAAAGGATAGTGGTGCCAAGAGTGGAAGAGAGCAACTGGTGTACACCTCGTCTTCAAAAAAACTTTGGTTATCTTCTGATATAAAGCTAGAGTGGGAGATAAAGCAGGAGATGGGTAGTAGTTTAGATTTTGAGTGTAACATTTTTTTTTCCCACCCCCATCTCAATGTTGCAAACCGTTGGGAAAAGTTAAAACGAATAAAGAAGACCTTGCAACTTACATGTTTCCGAGTTTTTATTATTGTAAAGAAAGAATATATTAACAAAAAATTAGAGCATAGTTTTTTGAAGGTTTGGAAATATTGGCATGTGAAGCAAAACAAAAAACTTATAGAAAAGCAGAAGTAGGAAGTAGGAATTGAAGAGTCAATTTGTCATTTAAGTTTCGATTATTTTTTTATAAGTGTGATCAAACAACTAGTATGCCCGCCCACTATGATGACAATTCTCATGTTGTGGAATAGAAAATTCAATTATTACAAGGAGCAATGCCTCAAGTTAGCAATGGGGAAGCACAAATTCAAAGTTGTGTGGTCTTTTGGAGCTAAGAGGATGAAGTCCAAAACAAAGGACATAAACGTGGAAATCCAGCCTATGATGTTGGATCAAATTCATTTTTCAACATGCATGTATATCATGATGTGGGTAACCAAGAAGGAAAAACATGCCTAGATGGTCGAAGCAAAGCTTGATGATTTTTGTTGGTTTGATTAAAATACAGTCCACCTCCTTGTTGTCAAAGAAATCATTTGTGGCTTTTGAGTTCATAATGCGAAAAACATTATGTGTTATAAGTAGATTTCTTTAAACTCTCTTACCATTAGTCAAAATTTCAAGTTACTAGCAAAAGGGATTGTAGTACTTGCACAAGAAGTGTATAATGAAGAATAGTCAGAGTATTTTGAAGGAGGGAAAGACAAACATTACAAGCAAGATTCAGGGTATATCCTTGCGAAGGTGCGCGCCTTTGGGATGTAGATGCAACTAATAGCATTGGTAGAGGTTGTAACATTCTGGCAAGGTAATTGTTATGTTTCAAGAACCCTATTATCTACAGTAAACACCACTAAGAGAGGTACAATCAATTGGGCTGAATGGTTTAAGGTACGATGGCACAAGGTGATGATTGCAGTCTAGAGGAAGGTAAGAAAAGTAGGGAATAATTTGATTGGACTTACTCTCTCTTGTGGCAAAACACTATCTTGCATTAGAGTACACATAGGAAGATGAAAAGGAGCCAATTGCCCATCTTCAACACCCAAAGAAAACAAGGAAGATGATGTTTCGAATGCCATCAATTCCATCATTGGGTGTTAATTTGGTTACAACATCGTCACAAGTGGAAATTATACATGTGGAAGAGGAGCATGTGCAGGAGCAAGCATATCCATTGACAAAAGTAGTGCAAGAAGGTGGTGTTCCTCACAATGATGTGTAGGAAGATGAAGAGGTGCAAGAGATGGTTATAATTCAACCTAATTCACAAGACCAACAATCCACTGAAAAACTGCAAGATACTTCCATGGTGGATGCATTTCATGAGGAGACTATCGCAAAGGCAAACGAATTTAGAGCTAAAAATGCTCAACCATATTCAGCAGGTGACCCAAATGAACTCCAACCAAATTCGAAAGCAATCCTTGTGATTTAGCTAGTGTCAACAAGCATAACCACTGATAGATAGGTAGATAAACTAGTCCAATCAAATTCAGTAGGCATGTTTGTCAAGTATGGAGCACCAAGGTTTGTTTGTGAAGGTGGAATAGATCCTACCCGATTAGGTGATGCTGAATATGGCTCTCTCCCTGCATTTGATTATTACGAAAAAGGAATGGGAGTAGAGTGTTCTTCAGAGCATGAGGATTCCATGGAGGAACAACTTATACAATTGGTTCATGCATCAGCCAAGAAAACGAAGGATGTGAAGTGGTCCTATGGGAAAAGAATCTGACAACTTCTTTTAAAGTTGGAACATCTATAGGGCATAATACTATATGAGCAAGAACGTGTTGAACACCATATTGATCCCCTTGAGTTTGAAGCCCACAAACAAGAATGGGAGAAAAATAATGCGGGTCTTGTGTTTACTCATAAACAATTGGATCAAGAACTCCATGAAATTCAATAGAAGCTGGAAAACAACTGAGAGGAGGAGAGGGAAGCAAGTGAGACTTTGAAGGTTTTGGAATATAACTTCACAATTGTAGATGGCACATTCACCTAAGTGGTGGAGGAAATGAAGAATGCAGAAATTCAACATGAAGAAATGTTGACCACAACATTGGTTAGGCACAAAGAAGAAATGGATTCAATGACAAGGTGCTTGAAGAAGATCGAGCAGACATTCCTTGAAATGTAAACTTAGAAGGAGAGTTGGCATGCCAAGTGCCTAAGTTTTGAGGCAAATGTGCAGTTGTTCAAATAATAGAAGTAGAACACCATGTGAATTAGTGAAACGCTTGAGAAGACTTTGTTGGAGAAAATATAAAGTTTAGGGGAGTATATTTAAATTGCAGGTGCTAAAAGGAAATTGCACAAAAGGAAGTAGAGGTTAAGCAAGATGTTGAAATGACTAAATGGAAGGCGTTAACATTGAAGTAGTTGGTTAAGATAGTCCACTTTGATTATTTATTGGAAAACCAAGGTGAGGAACTTTTTACAACCCTTATCAAAGCTCAACTATCAATGGTCTAGTTGTATTACCACAAAAAAAAAAAACATGGTACTATAGCTTAATGCAGCACGTGTAAGCTTTAGGGAGCGAGAAGAATTCGAGGGCACAAAGATAGAGGGAGAAGAGGAAGATTAGGATGTTGTGTGAAAAATCTAAGTTATTGAGTTTGTCGAACAAACTGGAAGGAAGGAGCAAGTGGAAGGTGGCAAGAGGGGAGAAAAATCATAATGAAGATGATAATGCAGGGAAGGATAGGATTTTAAAATAACCACTTGAGGATTCTCCACCATGACAACATTCTCCCATGATAGACCATTATTAGAGTTGCATGCGTTTCCCCATCTGCAACAAGTGAACAAGGATTGTTCCTCCAACATTTGATGCAAAAGTTGTTGGGTTGAAACAATGCAACCTAAGTGACATACTGCATATTTTGAAGGAGTTGGAGTATACCCTACCAATCATTCCTAATCTAAAAGGGTATTATTTCATTTATCACTTGCAACATGTCTTTCGATAGGATTTGCTCCCCCTATGTTTAATGCTAGAATCTTCATTGAGGATTTTGAACATATGTGGAAGATATAGGATAGGGAGTTTTGGGAGTACTTAACATACATTATTTTCTGCGGCTATATTGTTTTTAATGATAGTCGTGGTTATGGTGTGTTGGAGCACCTCACGAGCTATTTGGGTGCATATGCATTGTGATACTATTGCACGTTGGAGGTGGTGTACAATAAATACTACCTAAAGCATACCACGGCAGTTAGTCATAAGCCCACTTTTGTCATGGCTAGAAGGGACCCTATACTAAATACAATTGAGAAAAAGGGTGAAAGAGGACTCAATGGAAACATGACAGTGGGTGCAAAGGTTGGAAGATCTATTGGAGAGTTATGCACTCAAGGACATACTAAAGGAAACAATGACATCGATCATTTGGCATTGCACAACAAAAGGACCAAATCTGCACATGGCCCAAACACATTTCAGAAGGAGCCCAATGACATTATGAGTTGTTATTTTCAAAACAAATCACCTAGTAATGCAGCTTTCAAGGAACCCAAGGAATCTAATGTCGCATGAGTTCCAACAGTGTTTGCCACATCCGTTCGTTCCTAGGAAAGATAAGGCACATTTGTAATTTTTTTCCAGGAATAGTGCGAGGGGAGAATTTTGCATCATAGGTCGATTTTGATGATGATATCGACAATTTTTTAACCTCAGTCAACATCTCCCAATCTCGGCTAGTAGCTTCGTGCAAGGAATACACCTATTTAGAAAATTGATGACCTTATGTGGACACTAAGGTCCTAAGGGGGGGATAATGTTAGGAATATAATGCTTGTAGTGTATAATTGTAGAAGTTTCAGGAATAGCCTTACCAAAATTAGGGATTTTGTTTATCGAACTAAGTTAGTTGTTTAACTGAATTATGATACACCCTACCGAGATTTGACATGGTACTATTCGATAAGGCCCTATTGAGTTTGGCTATCATCATTATTACATGTCAAACTCATGGGATTGCAGGAATGATGAAGGTTTTAGTTATCTGAAGGTTTGAGGAGTCAAAAACGAGAATGGAGATATAAGGAAGGGCAGAGAGCAATCTTTACCAAACAACCTAAAATGAGTGATGTTCTTGTACTCAAACTTGATAATACACCTTACACCAATTCCTAGTCTAAGGATGTCTCTGTGTGTAGGTTCCCATTCTCACATTGTTTGTTGATAGCAAATTGCAGCTTTGTAATATGTCTAAACTACTCGAGTACATGGTACTATGCGTAGTTTGGTAGACAAGAAGCCAATAGTGACGTTGAACTTAATTCTCATCAAAAGCATCGCTAACAATAACATGATCATTTTCTATCATTTTCAATGTGTTACATCCATTTTTTAGATACATTTTTGTCACATCATCTTTTAACTCAAAAGTCTTATTAAATTAATTCATGCTAATCTTGAACTTGCAAAACATGATTGAACATGGTATACTACATTGTTATTTAGGAAATTATTTATTAATTTGTTAAAGATAATGTATCTATGTTTTGTTGCCTAAATACATGTGTGGTAGGTAATGGAAATGTGATATTAGTAAGTTGTGTTATTGTCAAGTTCATTGGTTTTGGTTCAATACCATCAACTAATAACCATTCAATTTTTTTGCCATGAATGTCAATATTATTTTATGTTTTTATTATATATTAAAGTAAAATCCATCAAATATAGAAATTTGACTTGTATTTTATCTTTTAGCCATTTTTAATTGTTGTTAAATTTTGAATGCTCGCTTTTTGGAAAAACAAGAGTCCACAAAAGTCCATTCTATAATGTTGAAATTAAATTTATTATGGTATAACTGGTTACATGGTAATAAAACCATCTATTAAAAGCAATAAAATCCACATTAAAGGAAGCCTAGGCAAAGATTCCAAAAATATGCACCTTTGGAGGAAAAAAATGGAAATTGAGCAAAAACAACTTTAGGAACTTATGAAAATACAATTCAATTCTAGCCATTCAAGAATCTCTCGTTAGAATTTGGCTTTGATTTTTGAAAAAAATATTTCATATAAAAATTTATTATTTCATGTTACATCACATATTGTGTTATTATAAATAATTTGGAATGAAATTCAATACAAGGCTTTTACTTTTAATTTTTCTACCATTCCAATTAGATGACCAATCCAAAAGCCCATCATAAAAAATAGGTGTATATTTGTTTTAACATAATTACATAGGTGTATTCATAATCAAGTTGTTAATATAAATTTGATTGTTAATTAACAAATTGATATATTTATTGTCAATTGGTTATAGGTGTCTAAGGAAAGGGTACCTTACAAAAATTGACATAATTATGAGTCTAAAAGTGAACTACCATATCTTGCATTCACTCTTCCATCAACTTTTTCAACTTCTAGTTGACTTATAAATTACATTGTGTTATCTACAAATTTTTATTTTATTTTGTTCAATGTTAAAGATAGATGTTTCCTTCTTTCAACATGAGCAATGATAATTGAGTCTTGTTTGTATATAGTTGTCTATTGTCAATTTTGTTTTGAAAACTTGAACCTATGTTAATTCAAATATCATAATAAATCTCCCATTCTTAAATGTGATTCTAGCACCATGAGAAAAATCATTTATGAATGGGAGACAACAAGAGAGACACAAAAGAAACAACATTATATATACTAGTGTGAACCCGGTGCATAATGCACTCGTGCCCCCCCCGCCCCCGTTACTTACTTCGGATCGGAAGCAACCTCTCCTCCTGCACGGTTGTTGTAAATGCTCCCCGGAGCTGCTGGCTAGACGTCATCCAAAAAAAAAAAGATAAAAAAAGAAGCAAATACGTAGCCTTAGATTTTTCCGAAAAAACAAATCCAAAAAAAAGATAAAAAAAGAAGCAAATACGTAGCCTTAGATTTTTCTGCCCATTTTTTATTTTTTATTTTTTATTTTGTTTCTTCATTTTTGTTAATTTAAGAGAAGGGGAGAAAAATCCGAAAAAAAAAATCCAAAAAAAAAGATAAAAAAAAGAAGCAAATACGTAGCAGAATCGGTCTTTGCGGCTCATTTCTTGGGGGTTGCAGAATCAGCATCGCAGAGACTATTAACGGGTTGGAACGCCCTGTCAAAGACGGACGGATGAACGGACGGACGGACTGACAGTTGTGTAGAAATCAAACGGGTTTCCCGGGGGTGCCAGTTCCAGACGAAAATGCTTTTCCCTATGGCCAGTTCCGCAGCAGAAACATAAAAAATGATTATGCAGTAGAACGTCACGTCACAGATAGACGGGAAGACCAAGTGAATTTATATATAAGATTGAATATGGTAGATCACATATGCAAGTTACAAAAGATGAAAATGGATTTCAAAAGGTTTGTGTATATAATTGTACAATAAAAGAATGTATGTATTTATATTGTGTTTACGATACAAGATTGTTGTATTATATATTGAATACATATTTCCTATAGGCAATGTGTGTGATTTTAAGCCAAAATTAATCATAGGTTCACATAAACTCAACCACCACTTGTATTAATGTGATAGGCATTACTTTTGTTATAATATAATATGAATGTCTTTATAAGGACTATGTTTGAATGATTTTTTCCCATAAATTTCAAAAATCTCTATTTTGAATCAAAATGCTTTTATATCCCATGATTTTTAAGGGATTCATAACTCCTAAGGAACACATTCTCCATACATATGTGACATGATTGTCATATAACCCTTGTAAAAAACTCCTAAATTCCATGTTAGGCCCTTTATTTAAATATCATTTACTCCTCCACATCACACTTTGAATGCTCATGTTCTATTCTTTATCATCTCAACCCAAAAACCATCATTGAGGCCTAGTTTCCATTGGTATCAAGATCATTTAACACAAACATATTTTCGCCCTTCTAGTTTCATTTTAAAAATATAACACTCCTTGGGAGTGTCAACTTTCAAAGTGGGAATGCAACTTGAAAGGTTAAAGGGTGATTCTCCCACTTGATTTGGGAATTTATTTCATTTATGTTTATTCATTCCTTGCCTTTACCTTACTTCATGTTTTGTTCCTTTTGTTTTGTTTTAGCCTTTGTCATAAGCCCGAAGTTAGGGTCATGACAAAAGGATTTGAAATAAAAACTAAAAAACTTGTAATTATGTTTTTAAAACATATAGTTGAACACCAAATGCCCAATAATTAAAAAGAATGTGCACACAATGTTATTAAACATTCAATTACAAAATAGACTAAATTTATTGAGTCTTGACAATTCTTGGTGACCAAATAATCTCTTCATGAAGTTTTGATATTCAAAGTTATGGTGTACACAAAAACTATCATAATTTGACAATTTTCAATATAGATCCAAGTTTGATACATCATGGAGTGAATATATAGAAAATAATTTGTGATGAAAATTTACAATAGATGATGATTTACCTCCCAATCTATCATTATGTTGTGGAATTGGTGCATATATGAATGGCTTAATTGTTCAAAAGAGTAATATTTTAATTTGCAAGGCTTCAAAACATCATTATAATATATAATGATAAAATTTACAAATTGTTTTAATGATTTATCACCATAGTTGGGCTCTTACATATTCTGTCATTCCAAACACCACTTGCCAAAATAATGAAGGCAACATTTAACTAGGGGGATGATTTCATTGCCTTCTATATTATGTTACTCATATAACTTTAACAATCTTTATGTTTTCAATTATTGAAAACTACTTCTACTCCGTTTGACTACCATTACTCCAATAATCACATATTGGTTTGTAGAACATTCTTTACATCTCACCTATGTCCTCATAACTTTTAAAGCCATTGGATACAACTTGCACATACACATGTAATGTTCTAAGCAATACACACACAAAGACATTTTCAAGCATAAGAATTCATTCATGTAGTAGTCTCCAAATTTACGAAATATTTAGAGCCCTTTTGTCTTTTAATCTTGCCTTTATATACTATTCGTGGTTAATTTCAACTACTTCCAACTATCCATTTTTGCTTATAACTACCATAATTGGTTATTCACAATATTTGGTAGTTTAAGCTTGGTTAGCTTCTAGATTATAATTTCACTTATTTGATTGCTCAATTTTTTTTTGTATTCATATTGATTGCATTTAGCTAATATATTTTCCTAATAATAATTGCAACAAAAGGAATAAAAATATAATTTTAATGAAAACTTGTTCATGAAAATTTACACATACAAAAGGTAACCATAAGAAATTATCTTCTTTAGCAAATCTTTCAATTTTTTTCAAAGTCATGGAGTTTAGATCAAGTGGTTTAAAAATGTTCATTAGTACATTATGCTATGATAATGTTGATCATTATGATTTTTTAAGGTTGCAAAATGGCTTTAGATTGAAGATGTATTTGGACTAAGTGTATTTTTAATCATTCAACAAGAATAAAGTGGAATTTCCAAATTAATTAGAAATGGTAAATTGTTGTTTTGAATAAGGGTTTTTTAACAACTATAAAATTATTAATGTACACTTATGTAAAGGCACAACCATGAATCAATTGCATATATATGGTTCTTATAATTTTTTTAATTTTGGAGGCCCAAATCACTTGTATGTGATTTATTGAAATATTCGAAATGAGTGAAATCTTGTGCATTACTACTTTTGATACCATATGTAATTTTAGTTTTGCTTAAAATTGTGTACACTATAGTGTGTCTTCACCACCTAGATGAAAACTATATCATAATTTTTATTTTGTAAATGAATTAAATTTTTTGAATTAATTCATTAAGTTCATTTATTACAACATTAGTAGATTGATTGTACATGAGTATTAAAAGAACCAATTAAATTAGTTATTCAATTATAATTTATGTTCATGGGATACATTGAAACCTATGTGTGAACTTTTGATGATGACCTACATTTAAGACTTGTGAGACTATTTTGTGGTTCTATGCATTTCTAGTACTTTGAATGCTGTAGATCAACATGAAATTATAAATTTGAAGAAAGATGAATTGGATGGGAAGATATGATTCAACAATTTTCATGGAGCTCATGGCATTGGAAATAAGTTAAGATATGTGAACTTGGGTATGAATAAAATGTGAATGTTGATGTGAATGTTGATATGCATGTAATCTTGTTTTGAAACCATCTATTTAATTTTGGATGATGTTCAATTGCGAAAAGTTACATTTCATTATTGGATTTTAGATTCCAAATTAGACTTTAGTAACTCATTATTTGCAATTACTAGTTATCTTCCACAAGTAAATGGGAATAACCCACATCACCAATTTGAAACCTCCCAAAAAAAACCCAAATTTTTTTATAAAAAAATCATTGCAGTGTTTGTTCAAATGCGTCAACCCTGTTATAATGTGCATTGATGTTTAAAATTTCATTCCAACACTTTGGTTGTTGAAACCAACCAACATGCTTTAGCCTCCAATGTTGTTTTCATTCCTTTTCATGAACTATTCACATCATTTTTGATCTCACCTTGTGATTCGTGATTTCTTCCATTTTACCAAGAGATTTTATTTTATTTTGAGGGGTACTTGTTTCCAATTCTCTTCTATAAAGATTGCATTAAGTGATAAGCCCATGGACCATGCTTAGAATGACCCAAAATACCATATGTGTTTAGGGATTTGTGAACAAAATAACAAATTCAATAAAACCTCAAGGGAAATTATTTACTTACCAATCAACAAATGATCATCAATATAAGCATCAACAAATTGGTTTGGGCCTTGAAGGTGATTTTCCAAAACTCTTAAGTTTTCGTTAACCATATTTCATGCCAATGAACATGTTTACTGAATAAAAAACATAATGTGAGTGGGAGCATATTTTGACCTTGCAAGTCTAGAACCAAAGACCTAAAGTAAATCCCTTTTGGAATGATATAAATAAGAAATGCGAGTAAAATAGTTTCACCGAAAGCAAATTACTAAGCATCAAAACAAGAAGGGGGAAAAAAGATTCTATCAACCTTAACCAAATCCTCCAAAGTTTTTTTTTCCCCTTTTCACCCTTTCTAATGGATCATGAAGACCTAAATACATATGCTGCAAAAGAAATTCCATTAAACTTTCAAACTCAAACAAAAAACAATAATGGCTTTCAAAACTCTTTTTCAAACAAACACACAAAACACACTACTTTAAATGTCAATTTCTGAATATTTAGTTCATCATACTTTTGAACTATGTATGTTAATGTGTTCTTGCTATGTTTTATGTTGATTTGGGTTGTTGGGACTTGGGACCAATATGACAATTAGTTACTTGAGCATATATGTTTTGTATGTGTGATTTTCGTAGAGGTTTCTGTGCAATCTCATTTATATTCTCACATTGCTTTTGAGTCACAACATGGTGGCTCTTCATGTCAATTGTTGAGTCTTATTGTCAGTCAAGTTCTCGAAATTTATTGAGTTCCTGCTTTATTGAAGTTTCTCATTCTCTTTCCTGAACTTGTTAATTATTCTTTTTAGGAGTGAAGGGTAGTAGCAAAAGCTATATAGAGCTACATATATAAGACTCTTGCTGTCTATCAAGCAAGTCTGTGGGCTGCATTTTTATTTTATTGTGCAACCATATGAAGCACTGGAGGAGGAGATAAACTTTCAAGAAAGATGGTGCAAAATGGGACACCTTGAAAGAGTAGCTAGGCCTTTAGAGGCTTTTGTCTTTGACAGCGTCGAGGATGCCTCCCAAGGATAGTGTAAGCAGGGCCTGATCTCTTGCTCTTCACATTGTACTCACCTGGTCCAGGTGTCATGTCAGACCTTGACTCGGGAAACCTGCCTGCAATGGAGTATGCAACCATCTTTTCAATGGGTAACTGATAAGTGCCTGGCCCTGGTGTATTTTCACTATGGCCTGGACCTGCTCGTGCAGCCAAGCTGTAAACTGGAGCACCAGATATAATCTTTGGGGTATATGTCCCAGGTCCTGGATTCTTATTTGGGAAAGCAAGATCGTTGCGTGCCGCTAAGGTATATGCAGGACCATCTTTACCATAGCCAGGTGTATATGTGCCAGGCCCTGGGTAATCATTCCCAGGAGGCCCAATGCCTCGTTTAGCAAGAGTGTATGCGGGTGCTCCAGACTTCACATTTGGTTCATACTCACCAGGACCAGGACCAATGAAGCTTTGTCCCTGCCTGATATGAGCTGCAATGCTGTAGGCTGGGGCACCTGAGCCTGTGTTTGGTGAGTATGCCCCAGGACCTGGTTGTCCCTCATTGTGACAAATGTCCAACCTCTTTGCTAAACTGTATGCAGGGCCTTCTCCAGTTGATGCCTTCATGTCATAAGTCCCCGGGCCTGGGGCTCTATCAGAGGGTGCTGAATTGAGCCTAGCAGCAAGAGAGTAAGCTGGTACACAGTTGTGCACATCAGGATTATATGTCCCAGGTCCAGGAGTTTGGTCAAGTTTGTGATCATGTGCCCGTGCAGCAAGTGAATAGCATGGAGCTCCAGATTTCACATTGGGTTGATATGCTCCTGGACCAGGAGTTTTTTCGCCTGCATGGGGTTCAAGCCTAGCAGCAAGAGAATAAGCTGGCACACATGAGTGCACCTCCGGGTTGTATGTTCCAGGCCCAGGCATACCTTGATCAGGCAAGCCTTTACCTCTTCCAGGAATGGAGAAACAAGGCCCACTAAATGTCGGCTTCAAATCATAAGTTCCTGGACCTGGCTGATCATCAGTACTACGCCCAGGCAACCTTGCTGCTAAAGAATATGCTGGTTGACATGAGTGAACTTCTGGGTCATAAGCTCCTGGACCAGGGTACTGATCACCTTTTGCACAAGGTAGAGCACCTCGAATGGAAAAAGCAGGGCCTTGCATTCTGTTATCAGGGCTGTAAGCTCCAGGCCCTGGATTGTCATTTATCTTGAAGTGATCAAATCGGAGTGCAATACTGTAAGCTGGCACACAAGAATGCACATCTGGGTTATATGTGCCAGGTCCAGGGTTTTTGTCTCCTGCCAATCCATGTGCTCGCCCTGTCAAACTGTAAGCTGGTGCACCTGACTTGACCTTGGGATTATATGCCCCTGGCCCTGGGTTTTTATCTAGTGCTTTGTATGCTAAGCGAGCTGCCAGGCTGTAGCAAGGACTTCCAGGTCTTTGACTTGGATCATAAGTTCCAGGTCCAGGGTAATCTGTGGCCAAAGGGTTGATTAACCTCCCAGCGATACTGTAAGCAGGTGCTCCAGATTTTGCATTTGGGTCATACTCTCCAGGTCCTGGACCAATATAACTTGTCTTGTCTTGCATCCGTGCACTGATGCTATAAGCAGGGCCTCGCTCACTTTTGCTCATGTTGTAAGTTCCTGGACCTGAATCAATCAAGCAGTCCACAAAGTTTCATCAACAACTATTGTAAAGTTTCAATGTGGAGAAGTCTATGGATTTCTATACATTGAATGTGCAAAGAGTTTTGAGAAAGAGAAAAATTTGAAGGATTCATGTGAACTGCAAAAAATCACTAATGTTTGTCACAAATGGACTGAACCAGGGATTTCTCTGGCAAAGAGGACTAGATCGGTTGTGTTCTGCTGCAATTCCCTTTTTGGCCACAAAGAATGGATTCTACAGTCCATTGAGGGAGGGTTTTTGGTAAAATAGATTGTGAACGCTGAAGAAAATGTGCAAGTGTCAGCATTATAACGTACACACATTCTTCATGTCATCACTTGTATAGTGCACTGCCACTGTAGTAATGGACAAACACCAAGAAAAGAAAAAAGCCTTGTCCCTGAATTTTCTTGAAGGTTTGAATCTAGATTCAAGAAAAAACATGATTATTATTACTGCAATAATCTGCATGAATAATGGGTGATTTTGACATACAAAGGCAATCCACAGCTGTGCAAATGTTGTATTAACACCTGTGTCCAGTTAGCTAAGCTACACAGATGGGCAAAGTAACTCTCTAATTTCAGAAGGAGACATTAGTGAGAGGGTAGTCAAACTGGAGCCGAAAAAAGCTCCTGGAAAACACAGAAATCTTGAACTCCCATGATGATCTGAATTGGCTTGGAGGTTTGCTTTCTGAAGGATTGATTGAATCTCTGCTACCAAACTATATATTTCTTCCTGGGATTTCTTTTGTTGAATTCCACAAGCAAGGATGGATTCTCTCCTACAAAAATATCAGATCTTCCTGGGATTTCTTCAACATTGCTACCCGAGAATATTTTGTCTTCAAGAGAAAACTCACACACCACATTTACAATGAGCTTCTTCCCATGCCCTACAAGAAACTTTCTATACTTCATTTGCACTTTGGAGTCTGGAAGAAAATTGAATGCAACAAACAAACAAACAAACAAACAAATGTTACAGTCTACAGACACCAATGCTACTGGTAGTACTTTGATGATTCTCAGTACAGAATTGAGGAACTACAGATGGAAAGAAAACGATAGACAGATCTCTAGGTTGCCTATGCCATTGACACGACTACTTTGATGTATCTGAGCAGAAGGAGAAAAACAACAGCAAATTGTACATACTTTCTCCAACAATTTCTCAAAACCTTTGCTGGAACTACGAAAATTGCAAGAGAATTACAACGAGAATCTCAGTTGCATTCTCGCTGCAAAAAAGAAAAGAGACAGACAGACAGACAGACAGAAAAGATCACATAAGATTATTGTTGCAGCAGATTTCGTGGTGTGTGGAAGAAAGACAAAACGACAGCCCAGACGAGCGAGGGAACAGGGAACAGAGATAAGGAAGGAAAGCCCACGCAGAGCAGAGGAGCGCAGAGCAGACCTGGATTGTTGGGGAGATGGGCGGGGTCGAGGCGCTTGGCGAGGCTGTAAGCCGGTACACAGGAATGCACGCTGGGATCATAGGCACCAGGTCCTGGTGAGTCTTGGCTCTGTGATTCCTTGGTGCGCATGGCCAAGCTGTAAGCAGGCGCACCCGAGGCCGTCATGTTGTTGTAGGTGCCGGGACCTGGCGTCTTGCTTGCTGCCAAGTCGCGTCCTCTGGCAGCCAGACTATAAGCCGGTGCAGCGCTTCTCACCCTGGGATTGTACGCTCCTGGACCCGGATTCTTGTCCAGCGCTCGGTTCGCCAATCGCCCCGCAATGCTGTAGCAAGGTGGAGCGTTTTTGGTGAATTCCGTGCTCGCTGTGTAGGTGCCTGGTCCTGGATTGTCGCTGCCGAGTCTCTTATCGCCGCGGCCTGGAATGGAGTAAGCTGGGCCGTGGTCGCTGTGACGCGGATTGTAAGTGCCTGGACCTGGCTGATCCTCTCTCATGTTGGATCTCAATCTTGCGCCGATTGAGTAGATAGGTGCTTGCGTCGCGATGGAATTTTGTTGGGGTGTATATGCCCCTGGTCCTGGATTATCGTTGCATATGTCCATTGCTGCTGCTGCTGCCAACTTGAAATGGCAGATAAGAAGGATCCGCAGGTAAAGTGAACGAATACTAGGTGCTTGAATTCTTCTTCATGGAGGAGCTGATTGCATCCAGAAAGAGGTGCTGTAAAGCAGCCAGAGCTGTGGCACACTAGTAAGGGAAGAAGGAGAGAAAAAGATGGTGCTTGCAAGAGGGGATATAGAGAGAGAGCCTTCCGAGATGGCAAAGGGGGAAGAAAGGAAGCACATTCAAGTGGCACACTTTTGATCCAAGAGACCAGCTAACGGTACCATCTCTTCCAGGTTTGAAGAGCTACTGAACCAAGCCTCATTCATCTTCATAGTTTTCTTTGCAAACCAAGACCCTAGAAGAGAGGATGCTAACCTTTCTTCTGCTGCTGTTCTGCTTCTTCTTCTTCTTCTTCTTCTAGTGCAAGATGAAAGAAAGCAAATTCATTCCTCAGAAACCAATCTAAACCCACTTGAAAATGAAATGCTCACAAGTGCTGATTGCAACTGAAAAACTCAAATTAACAACAGTTGCAAGATCCATCATTGCTTGGCACAATTTGAGGCAAAAATTTACCAGAACAGCAGGCGATAAGCAAATTCTGGATTCAGAAACAGAGGATTGAACAAGCTTTGAATAATAATACTTGATGGGTGGAAGAGGATGATGTGGAGAGAGGGAGAGCTGCAATGTTTACAATATAAGGAGCTGTGGCAGCACTAGTGTGTTTGTGTGGGGGAGGAAGAGAGAAGAGAGAGAAGAAGGTGACGCTTCCAGGGCTCAGATCCAGATGGGAAATGGATGAGATGGCAAGGGAGCAACACAGAGATGCCAAGAGATTAGCAACCTTTTTCCAACACATGCTCTCCCCCTTCCTCTCTCTCTCATGCTTCTTGTTCTGAAACAAAAAAAATCCTACAATTCAGGGGTTTAACCAAACATCATCCCAATATTTACTGTTTGGCTGCTGCCCACATGGATCCCTTCATCTCCTGATTGAAGATCATACCTATGAGAGCACAGAGAAAACTCCACTAAACAACACCTTGGAAGGCAACACAATAATAATAAGTGTGGTAATTTACTTATAAGAGTTGCTCACCAAGTGTTGGACCACACCTTCAGACCCAGCACCTTGTTCATCATGAACAGTGGTGATAAGCAGCCATGACTCCCCCACTGACTTCATCAGTGATTGTCGAAAGATGGATAGAGATAATTATTTGATACTCCACCCAAAATTTCAGGCACACTGGTATACAAACATGAGCATCCTGATTCTCTGATGCATTTTCAGAAGCAGCTTTGGGAAGAGTAAGTTATGACACAGGCTAGGAGGACTCAAGAGAAATGGCCAAAGATCAATGCTATTGTATTAAGATAAAAGACCAAGGCATGGAAATGTTCAATCTACATGGCACTTTGAGATAAAACAGGGGGGAAGGAGGTGGTTGTTCCTCTGATACACATGTTGGATGCTGCTCCTTCCCTCCTCTCAAGTTTCTCTTTGACTCCATTCTCATTGCAATGTCCAGACAATAATAGTCCCTTGTTATTGCAGTCTCTGTGCATGTACTTACAACTTCCTACCTTCTAGGCCTCACCACCATATGGAGCATATGTGGAAAGGAATTTTGCTCTCTGGCCTGCCATGGAGAAGTGAAGTCTTAACCAAGTGACGCTGTACAGCACTTGATTTAGAGGAGATCCCATGTCCAAGTGTAGATGAAGCAGACCTCAAAAGAATTGGTGACAGTAACATCTCCTGCCTTCTCCTCTGTTCTCCACCTCTGACAAAGCTTCAACTTGGTGTTGCAACTTTGTCTTTGACTTCTAAGACAACTTTGCCATGTGCTTTCTTTCCTTCAATCACCCTATGAGCCTCTGCAGCCTCTTCCAATGGAAGTATGTGCCCAACAGGTACTCTAAGCTGTCCATTCTTTATAAGCCTTGCTATTTCTTCCAATGCTTCTGCATCTGTCCTCATAATTGTCCACCAGTAGTCTACAAGGCCACCAACACACTGAGAACATCACAGTTGCTTGATTGCAAGAAATAAAGTTAAGTTAGGGGGACGCTATAACTGGAAAATGGTTAAAACCAAAAATCCAAAATCCAAAATCCAAAATGCTGGAGGTGCATAAGAGAGAAGCTTTGAGTTGACAAACTGAGACTATCTTTTTCCAATCCTAATGTGAAGGAAAAACTCACCAATTCCATACTGTTGCCGATACTGCACTTGCTTCCTGAACAGCACAGCTGTTGCTGCAGCTCCACCTGCCACTAGGCCATACACATCTGCCAAAGCCACAGTCTCACCCTGGATCCATACAGCACTGTGAGAGCACACCATAAACTGCTGGAGAACTACAACAGAAAAACAGAGATAATATCTCTGAAGAAAACAACTTCATTCATAGGCAACTAACTCTGGCCATTGCACAACGGAACTTGACTGTGTCTTGAAGTTCTGAAAGAGAAAAATCGAAGTTCCTGATTCAGACTTGGGGCCCTCAGAGTGGAGAGAGAAACAGGTCCAGCACTTATGGTTATAAGGTTTCAGTTCTTAGAGTATTCATGTGCACACCTGGAGGGTAAGGTAGTGTCCGCCTCTTTGCAGAAGTTTAGTGCCTGCAGCTTCAGTCTCAGGTAGCCCAATTGTATCCAAAACCACATCAAAACGGTCCTTGAATTGCAAGTTGATGTTCTATCAGCAAAACAAACATGAATCTGTTGATGGCAAGCCAAAAGAAAAAATGACAACAGAAAAGCACAACAGAAAGCAAGAGAGAAGTGCAAGTGCAAAAACCATTACCAATACAGACAAGAGGCAACATGGAACATTGCAGAAACTGCTTGATACATATGGCACTTGCACCCACAAACAGGGAGGCTAAAACTAAACTTATGCCTTCAGCCCTAAACTGGTGACTTAATGGAGATGAAGGGGGGTCAAGTTACCGGGGTGGTGTAGTCAATGGCCTCCTCAGCACCTGCCTCCTTTACACGCTCCATGCTTCGTTTGCCACAAGTGCATGCTACATAGCATTCTGCACTTCGTGCTAGCTGGATGGCTGAAAGTCCAACAGCTCCACCACCTCCCATCACAAGAACCTTCTGCCTGTTGCACCAAGAGAGATGTTGCAAATCTTGGTTATGTTCACTCTTCACATGTACAAAAGATAATTGCACTCACTCATGTTGTTAAGTATGTCATGTCTGGACTGATTAGGGCTGAGTGCAAAAGAGTACACATAGACAAGAAACATGGTAGAGGAATCCTTGTGATTGCAGAGTTGCAAATGTCCTTTTACCCTTTCTTGATCTGTGCAGTACTCCTTAATGCCCGCCATGCAGTTAATGCAGCAAATGGGATTGCAGCAGCTTCCTGCAATATTTCATCAAGGAGCAAATTAGTTTGGAAGCAAAATATGCACAGCACAGGTATCCCAGAGCGGGAGTTCAAGAACACAAAAAAAGACACAGAGTATTTGTGATGGGCAGTGGCAGGCAATCACACGATGTGTGAGACATTGTCAGGCTTCTGAGCCAGTTGTTCCTCATTGAGGATGGCGTAGTTGCTATATGTTCCCTGTGTTGCTGTTGGCTGCAGAGCTCCAAACACCTGTTGCCCTATTTGAAAATGCTGAACAGAGCTTCCCAACTGCATCACCTCACCACTCACATCCCTTCCGATCACTAGTGGCAACAGAGGCTCAAACAATGAGCGTCCATAACCTCCTCGCATCTGCATCCATCTTACAACTTTCTCAGGGATGACTCTACTCTACTGGCCAGTGTAACAACTACAACTACAACATCTGGAAGAAAGCTTGTCAATGGCATGAGAAGTAAGAGAAGTAACCATCTGCACAAAGACAGAAACACAGAGAGACCTGTACTTCCAGCTAGAAAGAACAAGGACTACCGACCACTCACTGCTGCTACCATTGCATGCATGCTCATGAACAAAATGCAATCCCACAGGTACAAACAAACAACAGCGAGGATGGAATCACAAAAGAACCAGAAAACACAAAATGCATGCTTACCCGTAGATCAAGAGGATTGACTCCTATTGCATGTGTGCGTACCAAGACTTCTGATGCTCCCAACTCTGGCAGAGCCACATCTTCCCGCACTTCCAAGACCTATGTCCAGCAATCAGTAGTAGTCAGGTAGAGCAACAATCAAATCCTTCTGGCTCCATAACCATCATTCAACATGGCTGCCTCCATCTGCTTGAATCTGGAATGAATGTGGGATTGCAAAAGGATTAATATATCTCACCTCAGGGCCTCCAAAGCGGGGAAGAATTACGGCTCTGCATGTGGTGAGATAGCACTTGCCCAGAGATTCCCATACCCTTCCACGCCACACACAAGCTTGTAGTCCCTGCTGCATCCACATGATGTTGGGGTTGTCTCTTTTCTTCCTCTAGTTCTGCTCAATGCTCATCTTCCCTTTTCCTCATACCCTCACTACTGTAGATGGTAGGTGCTTCAGCTGCTGCTGCTGATGCTGCTCCTGAATCTGCACACGAGCCAACAAGAGAAAAAGAAGCTTCAAGCTCCCGTGTCCTTCTTCTTCAATAATGTGGCCGCAGAGATCGGAAGCTTGAAACAACAAACAGCGACTTGCACGCATTTCCTTACGAGCTCCAAGTGTCCAATCTGATGAAAAGTGTTGTTGCAACCGACGATTGCCACGATGCTTTTCCTCATCTTCCCCACCTACCACTTTTCGTCGTATCTTCGAGCGCTAGTGCATTCTTCGATGGATGCCTGCGTGCATGCGTGGACGGGCTTTTAGGGTTTTCTTCCTGCCTGTTGTGCTTGGTGCTCAGGAGGTTTAAGGGATTTCGTTGCTGTTCATCAAGATTCAAGCTTTTCTTGCTTCATGCCCGTGAATCTCTCTTTTTAAGGGAGTTTGTTGTTCACCAAAATTCGGTCTCTTTCTTGCTTTGACGTTCGTGAAGCTTCGGGGATCGCGAATGCAGGAAGATTGAAGAGACTATCATGGATATGGAGTCGGAAGAGCCAAAAACAACCAGCGATTTATGTCAAGACTGCCAATTGATGCCTGTTGATTTTTTCCATCAGGGCTGATCGAGGAGAATTTGACAAATTGCACCATCTTTTGTATCATCAGTGGAGTCCATGGCAATACAGCGAGAAGGAACTTTGGTTTCTGCAGACATGGAATTTGATGACTTGCAAACTGACAAAATTGTGCATGGAAAAATTGTTGCAAGTTGCAGAATTGGGAGGAAGCAATGGCCAGAGGAACTTCTCCTGTAAGGATGGACATCCTCCTGACATTGGCAAGTGTGCAAATTCCTGTACACTTCTTTCCTTGCATCATGGCCGGAATGATGTCAAGAAACCTTCAAGAGGCATATCTGTTTTCCTTTTTTGGTCTAGAGATTCCCTTGCAGAATGGAGCCATGGCAAGGATATGGCCATTTGTACCTTTAGCAGCAGCAAGGCAGTGGTGGAAGCACACTCTTCCTCTTCCTCCATTTCCTTATCATGCTGGTCCATACCCATTCTGAGCACCTGCAACATCAATGCCCAAGTCCCCTCAGTCTCTTCAACCCAAAGCTCCAGGAGCAGTATTAGGTTTAGGTCTAGGTTTTGTTTGGACCCAGGGATCCCCCTCCTGCTCCTGCTCAACTACCTGCAGATTCTTACCTGCAGAAAAGAGTACAGAAGCTTGTGGAATAGGCTGTGGAAAATGGCCCCCAATTTTAAACATTGATGAGGGAGAAGCAGAAGAAGAATCTGGCATATGCATTTTTGTTTGGGGCAGAGCGATGTGCTCATTATTTGTCACAACCTTTGGCTCATGATCAATCCTCCACTTAGTTCCAACACTACCCCTGCAACTCCAAATGCATCAGGAAATGTGCACCCTGCCGAATCAGGTTCGTGCACCCCTTGATCATTGCATAGATCCCTCACTTGGGCCAGCAATGAAGCCATCAATGAGTGTGGCAGCAGGTGCTGGAGATTCTGGTCCTTTCCCTCCACCATGAAGGTTTCTCATCCTCAGCATCACCCTCAACCATTGTATAACTAATTCCAGGGTGAGAATGTTAATTATGCACCTTTTACAGGTCCACCTGGACCTTTTCCTCCAGAGATCACACTGGAGCTCAAAAAGAGGATGGAGAAAAAGAACTTAACATTGAAGCGTATTGAAACACATTCAAAGTTGGAACTGTGACGGATAACCTGACCGGCACAGAAGAATCAGTCAAAAGGGGCAAAGCTCTGGTTCATGCAGAGAGCAGTTTTCAGAGCAGCATTGGCAGAGGCCCTGAAGGGTAGAATCCTTGCAACTGATGGTGTTGACCCACAACTTCACATGGTTTATCTTGCTAATGACAGCCTCTTCAATAGGGTTTGCCACATTTTCTTTTTCAGATGCAAAATTCCAGGATGTAGATGTCATTGATAAGAAATAGGACTTCATGCTTCAAAACACCCAAATTGTGCTGATCTCCTTAACAGTATCCTTTTCTTTCCGTCTGGCATGCTTCCAACATGTTGCACACACAGTTTTTCATGCAGGAATCACATAGAAGAGCTTTCTTTCTAGTGTTACTGTTGACAGTAATGTCATCCTTGTGTGATGCTTTTCCTTAATTCTTTATTACAGCCTACAGCAGAGAAGCAACCCCAAGGACCTGGATCGGAGGCTCTTGCCTTCAGCAACCTGTCCTGGGTTCCATGCTGGCTGCAATTTACCACAACCCACAAAATGCAGAGGTGAATTGGGACCAGTTACAAAAGACTTTGCACTCTTGGGGGGCAAAGGAGGTTTTTGAACAATGTTGTGATCAATATGCTGGAAGGTGAGATGGTGGCAGGGCCTCCACCCCCAGAGCCTCCATCTCTTAAGCAGAGACGTGCAGCAGGTAATTCTGCTTCAGCTTTGACTCTGTTCTCCTTCCAAGTTAAGCAGGATGACCTTATATTCAATAATCAAACAAGAGTCCAGAATTGTATTTCACAGATTTGTTGGAAAGTGCTATAGGCTAACAGGAGAGACTACATCTGATGAAGTTCATTTAGCAGTTGACAAGAATATTGACATGAAACTTAGAATTGGCAAGAGAAAGTGTCTGTGGACATTGAACACTAGGTACCTGTAAGGTAATGGAGAGGGCCATAATGTGAGTCTGCTCACAAATTAGGAAAAAACTATGGTTGTGAAAGTTGCAATGACAATTTTGTTCCTTTTTAGACTGCACCCCGCTCTTATGCATAGCTTTCACAGGAGCAAGCTCCCATTTCAGTGAAGTACTTGAAAGTTGCAGTTTGAACAATTGAAATCCAATATTATTTGCAGGTTATTTTCAACTCCTTGGACATGCCCTTTTATCATCCCCTATATGATACATATTTTCCTAAGTCCTGAGAATTTCTCTGTGATTGTGTTTCAAAGGCAACCTAAGTAGAATTGAGAATTGAATTCAGATCTGATGACCCTATAAATAAAGGTGATTGAGATTTCTTTTATGACAACATATAGCAAACAAGAAAAAAGAGGAAACCCAACCATAAAGAGGTAAGAAAAAAAGTAAAACTGATGTATGATTTGATCAACAGCAGCTTCAACAATGGCAGTCACACATGTTCAGGCACCTTCAACAGAAACATGTAAATCCATGTCATTCCAGAAAATAGTGCCATGTATAAAGACAACAAATGCACAGAAGAGATACCTGGCATTTCCCACGAAGATGCAACATTATATACATGGAATACAAGTCTTTTGGTTAAAAAATCATCTGAATGAGGAAAACCAAGCACACTAGTGCAATGGTTTGAAGAACTTTTCTTCAAGATTATTCAGGAATCCTAGAATGTTTGCTTGCAGCCCTGGCAAAAAAACATGGGTTTATAGCCAAGACAGGGTTTTCCCTGCCTAGCTGTAAATCTTGGAACTAGCCTACAAATCTACGCAACGATCCATTGACCTCATCCTGGCTCACATTCATAAATCTTGCCAAGTTCTTGCCATCCACAACCTGATGACATGCTTGATGAACAAAGGTACATTTTACCACAAAATTGCAGAGGATTTAAGGACAAGCTAAAATGAAATGAAGTTTACGAGTTTGACATGTTGTCACCAACTCTCATAAGGTTATGAATGCACTTGGTGTCATGTTACCTTCAAAATTGTTGTAGGGATTTATCTGCAATCTCATAAACATGTTTACTACATGTGTATGGACCTGTTGTGGGGAGTCTCATTGAAGGATTGTTTTAAGTGTACGGTAAAGGGTGCGGGCATTCCCAAATTAAGGGACCTAGGAAAAGGTGGTAGCTGAGTCTGGTCCCACATTTTAAGAAATGTTCCCAGCTCATGGGCCTCACCCAGCTGAAACCATGAGGCCAACCTTATCATAAGCCTAAGCATAAGTAGATCACAAGTTGGGAGTTTGGAGAGGGATTTTACTCCTACTATTTAGGAATGAGAAGGATCTTATGGCTATTCCTAAATTGGAGGTGTAAGATCCCTCCTCTTTTTAGGACTGATTCACAGATGTCAGGTGGCCCCCAAATACAGTAAAAATTATGTGCTAGTACTTTACAAACCTGTGAGGGACTGCTAGCATCCTCAAGTGGGTTTCAGGAATAAGGTACAAGAAGAAGAGAATAGCAATGAACAAGGTTGATGATAAAAGTTAATTGAGCAACATTACCATCTGAAAATTGATCTTTGTGTGTGATTCCTCATTCTACTACAGAATATGGTACTAAGGTAAGCATGCTCATCACCAAACACAAGCCTACAATTGAATGCTGTCATAGTGCAAAGCAGGCAATGGATGCAATGCCCTTTCCACTTTAAAAATGCCTATGATCGAACACCCGAACACCCTATCTTGAACTAACGTGTTCAGTTTTTTCTCCATATTTCACAAGAAAGTGACTTTTGTGTTTGTTGGGTCCTGCCCCCACAGGGACAGGGACTATCACATTGGATCCAACTTTTGGAAGTTTTACCTTATTAAAACCAGTTTCACATTAGGTGAACCGGTTTCTTTGGTGAAAGTGTTTAGACTGTTTAGATTGGAACGGACGTTTTTGGTGTTCAGAGTGTGGACACAGTAGGTAGATGTGGAGCAGCTTATCTATTGGCAGGGTCAGCGTGTTTGTGATGCCTTGTTTATAGGTGTGATGGAGGTCAGTTTTTGTTTTTTCTTTTTTCGGGACCATTCTTCTGTGTAGTTATTTTTGGTAATTGGACATGGGAGTTCTCACATTCTAATGCATACAACTGAAAATAAATAGGGTGGAACATAGTGGGCTGGTACTTTGGGCGCATGGTTACAAAGGTGTGATTTGGGCAAGTTAAAAATAATTACATCAACAAAAGCAAATGCAATGTTTGGTAATGGGGTGATTTGGGCCATTTAAAATATATATATAACAATAGAAGCAAAGGCAACGTTTGGCTATGGGGGTGGTTTGTGCTAGTTTGAAGAGAACTACACCAATGCAAGCAAAGGCCATGTTGATTTGTTGCATTAAAAGGCATGTAACTCATTATAAATGAGCAAATGTCCTAACAATCTTACAATGCACAAAGATCATCAAAAGCAATAAATCCTAACAACAAACAACCCTAGCACAATATGATCTTTGGATATTGCAAATAAACACATTTACTAGCATCCCAAAGGAAGACCCCTTGTAGATTCCTCTTGATCTTGTGCACTTTATATTCCCACCAAAACATTCATCACAAGAACAAGTTATTTGGACAAAGATGAAGTCATTTGAATATTTTTGAATTCTCTCAAATATGTCTTCCCTATTAAAAATTGACATACTTGTACAAAACAAAGATTTATTAAGATGGATTCTCATAGAAACTCAGAATATTTTCTAGAGTTTCACCCACCATGCCTTTTTAATAGTTGAAAAGCCTAGTTCTTGGGAATAGTTGTGTTCCTTCCTAACTAAGTTTCTTAACTAAGTGTCCTTTCAAATCTTATACTAACTTATTATATAACACTCCCACTAAATTGGGATAAGTTTTGATTCTAGTGACACAACACAACTTTAAAGGTGCAATAATCATGTTTTTTCTATGTAAATTTTTAATGAAAATATCAACAACAATGTTCTCAATAAAACAAATATTTTAGTTGGATTTTTCCAAAAATCATTTTGGTTCGTATAAGTGAAATTACAACTCAACGTGTTTGGAATGTGAATGAAAATTTAGATTTTTAGCAAGAGAAATAACACTTTGATTATCTCCATAAATGATGGTGGACTCAATTTGTTCTTCATCAAGGCCAAACAATAGTTGTCATACCCAATTTTATTTTTTCTGCTACGAAGTTATAGACCATGTGTAACCAAAAAGAAAGGGTCCTGAAAACACAGCGCACTAATTGCCTTCAACGAAACCAAGCGTCCATGTTCTCCTGAGTCACTCGCATACAACTCAGACCTCCAAAAACATAGCACACAACCTACCTACTGACTCTTTCAGACGAGCATCACGAAATCACAAACCTGCAAGCATTTTCTTCCTACACAGTAGCAGAACAGGATTTCAATGGATCTATCTCCTGCCTTACACATTCCCATAGATGTTGGCAAGGGAAACTCTCTTGTTTCATTACAAACTTTGTACATTCCCCGAAAGCACAAGCTTGCTTTCCGTCTGAGATGTTCACAAAAACATTAGATTCCTAGCACTCTCTGAGCTCTTTCTTTAATTCTCTTGCAGTAACTTGACTGATTTGTCAGGCGCAACGGAAGTTTCTAACCTTCAACCAAGCTACCCACACACAAAGCTTTCTCTACCTTTTCACAAGGATTACTCCTCCTCTACTTCCTCCTTCTCTGTCTGTGCTCTCTAATCACCAAAAATCTGCCTCTCTCTCCTTCACCGAGCTCTTTCTTCTCTCCAGAACTCCGTCACACCCAAGCGTCCTCCCGTTTTGTTCTACACCAAGCTTCCCCATCAAGCTTTTCCTCCTTTTCCACCTTTTGGCGCATCAATGCAGCTCCACTCCTCTTCATCATTCGCGCTGCCTTCACTCCTGCACACCCACTCACATAAATGTCCCATGCACAGCCATGCAGCCAACATGGAGAAAAACATCCGCCAAAATCAAGACATCTTAATTATACCAAAGCACACCCTCAATGCCCAGGTGTTCACACTAGGTGGAAACCCATTTTCGTGTTACATATGTAACCCCTCCCTTCTTAGACAACTGAGTCCCTCAACTTCATCTAGTCTGGTGGAGCATAAAAGATTTGGAGGTCTCGACGAGATCTCTCCCATTGGTGACCATCGGCATCTTGGAAGATGCATAATTGACAGCCTTCTTCAAAATTGAGGTTGCCCTTCTGATCTGAATGTCCGATGAATTGGTAAGGTCCCTCCCAACTTGCAATCAGAGCTCTTCTCTTCCCTGGCTTCTTCATCTTCACCATCGTCTGGCCTGCAATCAAGCCCTCAAACAAATGTTTACGTCTTCTGGCAGCATATATTTTCTTTTGTTGCTGCTGAGCTTGCTCCACATTGAGCAGAACGTTGTTGTGTATACTCGCAATGAGCTCCACTTTTTGCAGAAACTGAGCTACAGTAGTTTCCATATCCACACCATCGTCAGTCTTAGCAGTCAGGGCCTGCAAGTAATTGTCTGCCCTCAATCGTGGTGTTCGACCAGTAAGGATCATGGAGAAAACTTTGTACTTGTTTGTATTCCACAGCGGTACCCAAACAAAACCTTGGCTAATTGCTGGTCCCAACAATCCATGTCGACAGGAGTAGCAGCCAGCACAGTTATACCATGCTTGATGGTCTTGATCATGCGCTCAGCCATCCCATTGCACTGAGGCCATTGAGGCACAGTGCGTTGGTGTTGAATGGCATAATCCCTACACATTACATCGAACTCTACAGCCCACTCCCCCCCATTGTCAGTCAGCACGAATTTGGGAACTCCATACCTACAAATTATCTCATCCTCCAAGAACCTAGCTGTCGTCTTTGCTCCATGGTCAACAACCGCCTTTGTTTCGCACCACTTCGAGTAGTGGTCGATGGCCACCAAAATATACTTGTTGCCCGACTTAGTCTCAGGTAATGGCCCTGCAGTGTCCAATGCAACTCGATGGAATAAATCACAAACCGAAATGCTTTTCAATTGTTCATCTCCAGATCGGATGCTGCCTGAGCTTCTCATCAATTGGCATTGTTGGCACCCCCTGACCACCTCTTTCACTTCTTAAGTTCGATTGTGCCAAAAGTACCTTCGTCGAACCTCTACCAACGTCCGTTGTTCCCCAAAGTTGTTGAGAATTCAAGCTTAACTAGTTAGGTTTCATTAGTTACTGGAGTAGGAAAGTAACTAGGTTACTTTCACAAGGTTGAATTACTTTCGTTACTTATTTTAGTTTGGTTATTTGTGGTTTG
>Ga0116231_10000918_pt1 | contig 56866 bp, 42 predicted proteins | sample S1TSphgellanicum_2_FD_89695 | JGI IMG/M metagenome (GOLD analysis project Ga0116231, IMG submission 89695) | Host-associated microbial communities from peat moss isolated from Minnesota, USA - S1T2_Fd - Sphagnum magellanicum MG | ecosystem: Host-associated > Plants > Peat moss > Unclassified...
TTGGTAGGCAAGGAGGATATTGTGTTTAGATTCATTATAGTAGCTTAAGGGATTTTGGCCCCTAGGTAATAGGTCTGTTTTTATATTAGGATTTTTGAAAGATTGATATTTTGGCTTGTGTTGAAACTTGAGATTAGTTACAAAGTTATAATATATTGAAGGATTTTGGTTTCTTTTAGAGGATTTTTTGAAGATTATATTTTGGCATGGTGATATTTGAGGTTTCATAATTCTTCTTTTGCCTTAAGATACTTTTTAGCATAAATGGCAAGGCCACAGTGTGACACACCCTGGGTTTGCATAGGGTTAAGGGTTAGTGTACTAAGATATAGAGGGGTGTTCGATAAGCTTTTGTGTGTGAGTGTGACCAAAAAAATGTTATGGTCAATAAAATTGTTGGATTTTGGTGATTTATTTATTTTTTCTTACTTATCTTTAAGTGAACTAACAATTAAATGTGTAATAATAAGGGCTTGATAGCTTGTGAGAATTTCAAAGGACCAATGAAAATGGTAGAAAGGGATAATTTTTTTCAATGTTCAACAAAATAGGGTTGTGTGGAGATGTGGAAGTTTTTTCTCTAAGCCAAATAGGCCTGAACTTGTTTCTGTAGTTATCTTGAGTGGAGTAACAGTTCAATGTGTAATAGCTAGGATCATGCAATTTACTTGTGCACTTTGTTTTTACACAAATGGTTTTGTTGTTGTTGTTATATTATTATTACCTATTCACAAATGGAAACTCTGTTCATTGGTTGTTGCCCTAACTTCCTTCCCAAATGCAACCCCAAGAAATTTCATTACCTTCTTTCTGCCTCTAGGGTCTGGAGAGTATACCTAATACAGATTTTTCTTTCTTTCTTGTTACTCCTTGTCGTACTCCATAACAAAGTGTTTTTTTTTTTTCATTTTTAGATTCTTTTTTGTTATTCTGTCTTCCCTTGGTCTAGGAACAATTTAATTTTATTATTATTTTTGCCCTTTCCCCTTAATGAAATCTCTACCCCATGGTCTAATAACATCCTTTTTTTTTTCCTTTTCTTTTCCCCTTGATGAAATCTTTGTTCCCTTGCTCTAATAACAAAGTTTTATTTTTCCAGATTAATCCCGGTTGTACTCTTTTGTTTTATGGTGTAATAAAAGTATCTTTTCTTTCAGATTCATCCTTGTTGAACACTCTGGGAGTCTGTTCCCCTTGGTCTAATCAAGGTTCTTTTTTTCAAGTTTAGCCTTGTTGTACTGTTCTCCTTTGCAAATAATGCATGGCAGGTTTTTCCTTACATGACAAAGTTATTGTGCCTTCAAAGGAACAGTGCACTGTAGCATTGACTTGTGGGTTAAATGGCAATTCAGTGTAGGGTAACGCCCTCGGAATGGGGCATTCTTGAAATAAGCATCCTTGAAGACAGAGGGGTTGAGGATCACTTATTTTGAGAAATTCCACTCCGAGGGTACCACCCCATATACAACCTTCCTTGAAAGGTTTTTTTTTTTTTTTTCTTTTTTTTTCCATGATACTCAAAGAAAAAAAATGAACAAAAGAGTTGCAACAATTTCGAGAATGAAACAACAAGAGCACATGTTTCAGTATTTGACACACTCAACACTCCTCCTCCTCTGCCAAGCACATTTTTTGTTAAATAATGCACCCTGGAAATACACTAGAAAATTTCTGTAAGTGTTTTCCGCAAGAGGCCAAGTAGCGCCTTTGCTATTATTAGTGTTTTGATTCTTTCATTCAATGCGTGTAGATTCATAGACCCTACAAGTGTTTTCAAGTCCATTGGGGGAGACCCTTTCCAATCCCTCTTTCAAGGGTTCCCTTGAGGAGGACAGAATACTTATCCCAAAGAATCTGGTAACACCACCCAATTTAGGATTTTGTGTTCTTCATGTCATGGTTTGGTCACACATCGTGTTTTTTTCCTGGGGGTGAAGTCTTGCTTTATGGTGACGAAAATTTGGAAAAGAGAAATTTCTTCGTGTAAATCCGAAAATTTTGCAAAAAAATTGCCAAACTTTCCCGGCCAAAAGATTGAAACCTATATATATAGAAAAAAAACTCTAGAAGGTCCACTTAGTGCCTATTTTTTTTCAAACATTACCAAGTCAAATTGGGCCAGACTAACTTAAAGGAAATGGCCCGGGGTATCTTTCTTTTGAGTGTATTGTACGAAAATGCTTATGTCTGTCTGTCGTTTGGTTTTGTTCTTTTGTTCTTTCTCTTTCTTTTGAGGGTGGGATGGGGGCAACTTTGTGTGGGCTCCTTGCCTTATATACTACCATATCCTTGCTTTGCTTGCTTGTTTGTGTTAGACTTTTACTCACCACCTACTTATTTTGTGTGGTACTTTTTGAACATTGCTTCAGAAGCACATTGATTCCAAAGAGGTTTCTACAAGTATATGAGTCATTATGAGAATAAACACCTTAAAATAGATTAATATGGCTATCGTCGTGGGTCACCTCAAATCCTCCCTTAGAAATTGGAATCCTTTGATATTTATTTTAAAAAGTAGAAGATCTCTATTATGTATTAGAAGATCTAGAACCTTCAAGTGAAGGATAACATCTCTGCTTCATATTTAGAGATTCTAAGTAATACCGAAATTGTCCACACTATTTAGCATCTTTGCTTTGTATTTTAGAACATCTAACCATGGACCTTCAGTACGTGTGGTTGCAGGTTAAAAGTTTAAACACATTCAACTGTTAAAGTTTATAAACGTAATTGCATTCTTCAAGTTGTTTTACAATCTCTTCAACATCCTAAGAGGATTTTGACAACACCCATGACTAGGGAGTTGCTAGGAGTGGGTTTGTAATTGGGATAGCTATAGGGCCATTCACCGATGTAAGCTGTAAGAGAAAAACTTCGGTTTGAGTGATCATAAAAACTTCTATTACAATTGAGTGAGTAGGAGGTATAGATGTAGTTAGGGAATGATATGTCAAAGAACAAGGAAAGATATAGGGTTGAATTCCATTAATTTTTGTCAAACCAAAATTATGGGGTGCCCCTTATGGATTTTATGGAAACAGGGACGATGGGGGGAAGGGATGGGGACTGGGGGCAGGAATGTAGTATGTACATGCAGGTTGTTCTTCATTCAAAATTCAATTTTAAGGAAACATGGTTCTGAGTATTTTGTTTGCCATAGAATTCCTTGTTGTTCAAGGTACTTCATTCATTGTGGAAAGGGTTTGGGTTATTTCATTATTTGGAAAGTTATCCCTAAGGAATAGTGGTATGTGGAATTTCATTTTGTGGTATTTCATAGAGTGGAATGAATGAACTCAATATCTAGCAACATTTTTAAAATTTTTTTAATGACATAAAAATCATTCTATTAGTACACAAATTCCCCTTCCAACTTGTTTTAATATTCAAAACTCTTCAATTGTCACAAGATTCTTGGTAACAAGGGCATTGCACGATTACCATGAATGTTTAAGTTTGACACCCACACTTTGCTCTTTTGCTTGAATGAACTTTCGATTCTTCGTCTTTTACAACTCTTGAACTTGCTTTCACTTTAGTTCCATCATTTACCATGGCATTAGTTGTGAACTGAAAATTAGAGTCATGTCCATTGAATCTGACATAAATCATATGACGTTTGTAGAAAGGTTTTGATTAATTTTGAAAGATATAAATTTAGATACACTAATTCATCGAGTTTGATTTATCATTTGTGAATGAAATCCATAGATAAACATCAATTTAATCCATAATCGCATATTTCCATCCATCATAAAGTTTCATGATAGATGAATTTATTCAAGAGTTTTAATTTTCATTCACAATGAATAATTAAAAAAACATTAAGAAGTTTCCTTGAAAGCTTCCATGATTTGACCCATATAAGTTTAAATAGAGGTGATGCAGCTCCTTATTTACAATTGTAATCAACATTAATATACAATCTGAATTTACATAATAGCCTTTTGCTAAAAACAATAGTTGTGATAGTTGTCTTTGTCATTACCATTGTAAATAATCCCAATTCTTGAGTTAGTCAAAGGACATTTCTAAATAAGGTGTGATTTTGACTATTATCATCAATTTGAAAAATACTTTGAAAGAAGACTGGAAGTATAAGTAATATGTGGTTGGGTCCTTAACTTCTAAGGTAATTTCATTTTACTAGAACAAAATGGACATTGTACATGGAGCACCCAAAGGCCTTAGAGATATTTATGTGATTCACAACTTCAAAAGCCTCAATTTATCATTCAAGGGCCACCCATGGACATTTCACATGAATTTCAACATCTACAAAATGATGTCAATGATAATTCTTATACATAAAAAAATCTCATAAGTTTTGATGAATTCCCATTTGGAAGTCATATAAAATTTGAACATTCAATGAGTTCCTATGACAAGTATACATTCAACCCAAGATGTATGACATTATTCATTGTTTCCTTAATTTCATGTATTAATCGCAATAACCAAATTGGATTCAAATTATGCTTGTGAAGGTATTAAGAATGATGAAAAAATCTTGTTAAATAATACACATTATATATTATTATTATTCATGAATATGGTTATAGCTATTTGCATTAACAGTCATAAATTGATCAATTATGAATTGCATTGGTTGCATTGGGATGATTTCAAATTGGAACATTATGCTCATTTGGGTATTTTCCAACTCCAAAGGTCAAAGTTGCACCTAACCTTAGCAAAAGCAATATGATTATGATTTAATCATATGCAAAATAATTTGAAGACATCCCATAGTTAATCTCATAATCAAATTCACAATGTAAATGACAAGTGATCTTTTAGTGTTTTGCTTTTCCAAACTCATGTTTTGTTGTATGAAATGAAATATTTTTTCTTTGATAAATCTACCATCGCTGAATTGGAATGGATTAAAGGGTGGAAAGTGAGGTAATGAAGTTTATTAAAAAAATTACAAGAATATTTAGATAGATAGTGATGATAATAACTATGTAACCAATAACAATTGAAAATTGATTTGTACACATGTAATAAAAAAAAAACTTCCATAATTGTGACCAATACTTGGCGCATCATGATTAAACTGGAAAAATTGAATCAAATCATCATGAACATACAATAGTTCACAATGATCGTCCTTCCTTTACTTAGTAATCACCTTGATGTTATTGGATAAAAGTTCTTCAAGTGCTTCCATTCATAACAATGTAAAACAATATGAATGCGTATTATTGATAAGGAAGGTGATTGTGAACATTCACCAAACTAGGAAGGCTAATTAAAATCTTTCGATTATGTATGTATTTGTGTAGAAACTTTGATGGATCATTGGGTTAGGAAACTTTATGGGAACGTTCACATAACAAGTATATATGAGGGGTTGATAAAGTATCATTTTACTTCTTTGAGTTTCTAATTTTGTCCAAACTTGTATTTGCTACTTAATTAAAACATGTGTTGATTAACAAAGAATCCATGACAAGGTGTAAATGAGTTCAAATGAGCCAAAATTGATGTCAGAACGTCAACTTTTCTGCAATTCTATTACATTTGTCTATGTGATGCCACTTTAATGGCATGTGAATAATGGATAGTTGTGTTTATTGAATAATATGGATATTGAAAAGTCTAAAATGAATCAAAAAAAATTTCAATATCAAATTTTGGTTTGAATAAAGGATGTTTAACAACTTAATTCAATAAAATTACTTTCATAAAAGGCCTCTTAATTTTCGTAATACAATTTATTTCATCCTCATTTTTTTTACAATAATAGGATACTATTAAAGACATATTAAAAACATTCAAATTTCATTTTTTTCGATTTTTTGTTTATCAAAAATTAAGGTTTAAAAAAAGTTCATGAGTTTTTTTCGACATGTAAATGTGATGCAATGTATATGTTGTTTAAAAAAAACTTGTAGCTTATAATATAAAAAATTAAACTTGAAAGTTTTAACATGTTTTGGTATGATTTAAAATTATGACAAAATTTCAAGACGAAACACAAAATTTGGCAAAATTTATGCATTTTCAAAAATTCCTATTTCTCCAAATTTGATTATTAAAAAAAAAACATATTGGGGCAACTATAAATACAATATATACAAAGTTTCAAAACATTTCATTTGAAAATTTCTTTTTAAGAAAACATGTGTTTTGAGAAAAAGGACCCCAAAAAGGACAATAATTCTAAATGCAAAGTAAACACATTGGCTTGTTATATGTCATTTGGACCCAACAAGATGTAATATTTATAAAATAAATTCAAAATCAAAAATATATATCCTTTCAAAACAAAAACCACCAAGATGCAAAAGAAGATTTTTTTGAAAAGTATATGTTCTTTACATATGAAATTACATTCAAGTTCAAACTAAATTTTAACAAGTAACTAATTAGTATTTTAACCAATATGTAACTAATAATTTATTAGTTGCCCACCTCAACAAGGGCCAACCTCCTTCAAGGTTGTGGATGAAGTGATGTATTTTTGATATAATAGTTAATTTGAGTTTCCAATGACAATCAACATGACAAAGAAAGTTATGTTCCTATAACTACAATCACGCTTAATGTTAAGTTGATTTTAAGAGATATAAGCTTTTTGTTGCATTCAAATAAAAAATGTTAGTTAACATAAAATCTAGTTCCAAAATCTTAGGTGGCACACAATGTTAAGTGATAGTAACTTGATATTAAATGGATGTTAGGGTAACATCAAGTATTTAAAAAACATATATTTTTAAAATAAAAACACAATGTTAGGTATCAACTAATGTTTTTTTGTTTTTAATTTCAAAAGAACCTTTGGTCCTAGTTCAAAATATTTTTTTCAAAGTTTTGTTCTAGTTTTGAAATTGATTCTTTGGATTCCTAAAACTTTTGGTTCCAATGATTTGCACAATTGTTTTTAAGTCGGTTCAATTTAAGACAAGGTGTTATTTCATTTCCATTATACTCAAGTAATCAAAATAATAATATTATTAATTTGTTTAACTAATATTACACAATTTATTGCTCATAGTTTAAGATAGAAATTATGTCATATTAATTATGTACAACCAAACAAATGTAACAACTTGCTTAACATGTAAAGCAAAGCTTATATATATATATAGGTACCTTGAAAACCTAAACCTATTCAAAACAAGGCAAGACCCCCAATTCAAGTTTTAATTGAATTTTGAAAAGAGGTCGGTTTGGTGGTTAGCTTCCAATGACGATTCCAAAAAAACTTTGAACCTTTGGTCTAGAGACTTTAGAACTTGACCTATAACCAAGACATGAACCTACCTAAATCTAAGAAAATGCCAACATTTGTACCAACCCATAAAAACAAGTTTTAAGTCAATGCTAAATTAACAAAATGTTTTTCCATGGTTTTTCTAGGTGTAAATGAGTAGCAAAACAAGTAACTAACTTTTAAGTCAATGATAACATAGGTCATTTTTTGAAACATTATCTTATCTAAATGGTAGCTTACAACTATTACAACATTTGGATGTAGTTCACTAGTCCTTATTTAGTGGATTCGTGATTTCACAACATCCCCACTAAGTCATATTCAGCGAGACTAGTGAATTCACTCAAAATCCTATGAAAGCACTTGGATTTTGTTGTAATCTACCTAACATTATGGGCTTTAACACCATGTTCAATTGCATACATACAATCAAATGTGTATTTGCAAGATATACATAATTGTAATTTATGTATACCACATGGTTTGAACAAACCTTATACATCAAAATTAATAATATATCAAACATTTTGTTGTGATCATGATACATGTCCATAACGTTTTGAAATTTCACTTATTTCAAAAAAATCATTTCTTGAATGTAAAACCGTGTGGTAGGGTTAACAATTTCAATGGTCTTGGTCCCAATTACCTATCTTTGGTACAATATATAAAATGCAACGATTATCAATGTTAGGGCAAAGATCTTGGTTGGTTAATGCACCAAATACATTTCTAATATTTAAAGGAGTTCCAACCTCTTCTAACTCATCTTGTGCACCTATATTAAACTTGGGCTCCAAATTGATTCGCACTATTAACGATGATCAAATGATTAAAAAAAAGACTTACCCATTAATGAAACCATTTTCATCAATGAGACCAATGAAGCACTACTAATATGTTTGGTTTAATAATAATCAAATTTTTCATGAAATTGTTGGTTTTCTTTAATTGAAATAATTAGAACTGGCCATTTTATAATTTTGAAACATTTAAAGAACTAAAATGGTGGTTGTTTAGAAAAACCACACAAAAACTAGTTTGAACTTCTATTTCATGGGTCATCTTTGACAAGTTTGTATCTAATATAAATCATCAATTTTTTCCTTTTTAAGATCTTTATTTTTTTCCACTTGAAATGCCAACTTAACACTAGTTTGTGCACATTATGATATTTTTCCCTATTGTAACAAATTTATTGCAAAGTCTAAACCAAAAGCTACAATGTCCATTTTGGTATAACAATACTACTAAAAACAATGTTGTTTCAAAGTTCTATTTGTTGATATTAATGCATATGCATCTTCACATATTTTCTCAAAAATTCCAAAAAAATCCTTCCAATAAATAGCTTGGGCTGAAGTGACCACCTTGAGTTGAACTAAACATGTGGGTTTTGTGCATCAGAAATGTTCACATCAACAAAAAGTAGGGTGAAAACACATTAAAGGTGGACCACTTTCACCCAAAAATGATGGATAAAAAATATTGTGCTACACAATCAATTGAATTTTGATGACATCATTTGGCTATTTAAACACAAACAAAAAACTTAAAATTTTCATGACAACATTTTGGAACTCAAAGTTCATTTTGAATCAAAATTAATCTTTATTTGATGGTTAAGAGGATTGAATAAAATCAATGTACATAAAATATCAAACTTACAATTTTTTGATGACCATAAGACTTCATTTTGTGATTCATGAAACATTACAAAATCAAATAAAACTAAAAAAACAATGCAAAACCCACTTATAAAATCTCCTTTTTATATGGTAATATTTTTTCCTTAAAAAAAGTATATTATGCATTTACTGCTAAACAAGTGTAAAAACACATTTTTTGAATGGATTCTCAACTAATTTTTTAAAAATTCCAAATGGTTATAAATTTAATTGATGAATATCAATGTCATTCACCACCAAAAAATCAACAAAAAATTCCATTTACAACCCTAGTTTTGAAATATATATTTAGTTTTTCATACTTTGTGACAAGTATTATTTCGTCACATATATACTCTATATGTTCAAGTTCTTCAAGGTTTGTTCTTTTTAAAAAGGATTGATTAATTTGAATGTTAATAAAATATACTTAAAACAAACAAAAAAATTCAATATGTGAGTTCCATATGTTACCCAAAAAATTAAATGTAGAAATATTGTATTAATGACAACAATTTTTGAAAGGCTTAGTGTGTTTATGCCTAGTATTTGTTTGATACTTTCTCACATTGTGTAGTGAAAAATGAAAAGCGATGGATGTTCAGTTGAAAACATTCGTTTACATAACCATTATATACAAAAGTTAGGGTCCCCACCAATATTAATAGATCTCAATTCTCAAACACATTGTCAAAACACTTTGTTAACACCTTAAATTCTATTAACAATGGCTCAAATTCATTATAAAGAAAAATCACCATTCTTTACCTCCTTTTATCACCATTCAAATATCCCACAATTTTCAATCAATGCAATTTTTGAATAGTTCAAAGTGAAAATAAACTTCCAATTAATGGCCTACTCTATACAAATCTGATGTCTCCAAACAATCATCAATTATAACCTTTGTTGGAACCATTAATTTTTTATGGGTTCTTTCGTGCAAACCAAAATTTTCTAGAGTTTTTTAAATAACCATGGCAATTCCTTGACTTTGGTTGTTTTAAAAAATCAAAATCAATGGTTTTTCAAAAATTCAAATGACCACACAACATTGATATTGAAATGTCCCCCCTTCCTATGTTTCATGATCTTTGTATGTTTAGGCTTCTTTTGTTCAAAGTTCGTACTAATGTTGGACACATGTATTACAAAATAGTTAAAAATCGAGTAGGGTTTCAAGTCATACCTTGTTTGAAACCCATTCACATGTTTTCATTAGACTGAGAATTGGCCACTTGAAACCCTATCCTTTAAAAAAATAAAAATTGATACCCTATCGGGGTATTAAAAAGTACCAAGGTCAAGGTTTTAAATTATGCCTAGTACTTTAGTACATTTAACATTCATTTAGGTGTTAAGTAAGATTTAAAATTAAATTTAAGGTTTAGGAGGCATCATTGGATAATGGCTGAATTTTGGATTATAAATAAGTTTTTTCCTCCAAAGCTAGTTACATTTTTATTTTTTTACAACTTGTGCTTTGAAAGGTGTTGTGCAATTTGTTTTAAGGTTGGCTTTTGTTCTTTTATTCATTGGTGCCTCTCCTTGTTCTTGTGCTTTTACTTGTTAACACCTCTCTTGGTTTGTATGTTCTTGCTTGTCAACACCTTTCATAGTTTGTGTGCTATTTTGCTCTTCGACACCTCTCTTGCTTTTGTTGTTTGGTGCTTCTTAAAGCACTTCTTTGTTAATCCTCGGCCCTTTCTTGGTCTTGCTTCTTTTGTTCCTTTACTTTTTGGTGTCTCTTCTAGTTCTCCTTTGTTCTTCAACTTGCTATTGCCCCCCTTCTTCTACTTTTGTAAGTGTGAGAGAGAAAAGTAGGTGTGAGAGAGTTGGAAGCTTTTTCAAGTTAGAGGAGTTTGAAGGTCCATTTGAAAAGGATGAAATTGTGGACATATAAAATGTAGGAAGATTTTTTTTTTCATTTTTTTTGGGTGTATTTTTTCACATTTAAAAAATAAATTACAAGTCTAAAGTAAGATCAAATTTGAAAACTAACATGTGAAACCGCCTTCAAATACAAGCAAGTCTGAAATGTGTGAAACTTGGGTGAAAATATTTTCCCCCAATTTTTGAAACCTTGCCTCAGTCTCTTAAAAATAGTTTTTTAAAAACAAAGAACTAGGGCAAGTTTTGTAAACTTTTTAAAACCTGAAGAACCCCATGGATCTTTTTAAAACTTGAGAATGGCCCACTACTGGTTCATACCCATAATGAATGCTGTAGCCTAAAAGCTGATTGGATGACAGCATTGAAAAAGTAGTGTAACCCAAGGGGTAGGCATTTACTGTTGGGTGAGTGGGGCTGAGTCAGCTGGGGATGCTCTTGGAGCTCTTGTTTCCAGAAAAAAGTTAAGGAAATCTGAATTGTCTAAGCACTCTATTGAGAGATGCAGTTCACATATCCCTGAAGGGGAGCCCACACCAAACTGACTTCTTGCACATGTTTCTATCTAGCCTTGGGGAGGACTTTCTTCAATGACTTTCTTTGTAGTAATATTGTCATTGAAAGCAACACGTTGAAAAAAGATCGAGGAAAAATAAACCTGTGTGCCATGGGAGTGTTGCCTTGATTGTTCCAAAGTAGTACCCATTGTCTCTGAGACTGACATGCTATATTTTCATTCAACCTGCTTGATGTAAGTACCTGTTGCAGTTTGTAGAGTTCTTGAAGTTAAAGAGCAAAGAGACCAGCACAAGTCATCAAAGTGGTAGATAAAGTCTGAGACTGCGGGCTTTACTGTGCATAAAGATCACAGCTGCGTGGCAGTCATGCAGTGAGAAGACTGGGAATTGCGCTTTAGGAGAGGGCAAGCAGGCTGCATGAAAGCCCAAGCAGGCTTTTTTTTAAAAGCCGGGTCTTTATGAGTCTTTTGGATCCTTTCAATTTGAGCCCAGTTCTTCAGATAGGATCTTGTGAGGTCCATCCCTGGCCCCAAAGGTACATATAACTCTTCAACTCTTTCTCCCTTATGAAAACCTGGATTCAGTCAGACTTCAAATTCAAAAGAGGATGGCAGGCAGGCCATACTTTGGAGAGGATTTGCCAAACAATTTATTTTCGAGTGCATGGATTTTTCTCTCTCTCTCTCTCTAAAGAATGTAAATATTCTGACATGTTCACTTTAGGGTAACGCCCCAGGACAAGGGTATTGTCAAAAGGAGAGCTCACACAAGGCGTTAGCCTACCCCTGGCCCAATTCCAGTTATGTCCTCATACAAGTGGGTTAGGGTAGATTGGCCCATCACCGATCGCCTGCCTATGACTGAACACTTATTATATCTTCATCATGTGTGTTTCATTTTGATTGATTTGAAATGTTATGGGAGCGCTACCTCAAGCTCTAGAAATCATCTTTGAAGTGCAAAGGAAAAGGAGTAATAAAAAAATAACAAGAAAAAAAAAAGCTTTCCAATTTACAAAACATTTTTTTTCTTTCTCTCTAAACCCCTCCTACTTTCAAACCTCATAACTTTTTTCTTTCTTATTCATGTAAAATGATTTAAAGTGCTATAGGAATGCCACCTGAACTTTTACAAATCATTTTGAGACTCTAATAGCAACAGAGCAACATACAAGGAATTTTTTGGGTGTTTGAGAACCGGGCTTTGTAATGTTTGATGGTTTGTTTTTTTGAGTTCTTGACCCCCTTTACTTTGGGGGGACGTAACTTTCTCACTTCTAATCTGTTTTTGAAGATTGTTAGTGTGAGATGCAATATGAGGAGTTTAAGTTTTGTTTGGACACCAGAAACAACAGAGCCCTCCCCTTGGATCTGGCCTGCCCTAAGTGTTTAAGTGTTCAGCCACCGGCCAGTCTACCCTACCCCATGTAAAGCTACTGCAAAAAAAATTCTTTTTCTTTCTACATCCAAGATCTGCAAAAAGTGGAGGAACCTGCTCCAAGAATGGAAGAACCCTCTCAGACTACAGAGGATCCCACCATGGAACAGAAAAACCTGCTTCAAGAACAAAATAACCCCTCCCTTAGGTGACAAGGAATGAATTACAGTCTAGAACATGGCCTCCAAACTCCCCAGGAAATTTTCTTCTGGTCTTTTGGTCTATTTGAAATGCTATATAGGATTCATCTCTCTTTCTTCTAAAACTTTTCCCCTTGCACACGAGGAAAAAAGCCTTGCTATGTGTGATGCCACCAGCTCGGACTCTTTGTAATTCACTTTCAACTGCTGAACATAAACAATTGATGTTCCTCTGTACACAAACCAGCCTAGACCACATAGCACCGACATTTAGGAGGAAGAAAACATTATTACCCTGTCTCATTGGAGACATCTGATAAAGAACATATATCTCTGACTTTCTATGGAATCAGATCTTCATACAATCCAAAGTCCTAAAGTATCAGTACCATACACAAATTGATTCTTTCGCACTTGAGCACAGAAACTTCAAAGTGCATTTAAATTATGCAGGAGGCTTTTTCATGATGTACAGGGATTGCTAGCATGTCCCTGAGTCAGAGAAAGTGATGATGAGGATCATCTTAGACCTCAAACGAAAGTTGAGAGCCCTTGAGCTATGGAAATCTTTAAAATCGTTGGGTTGAGAAAAAGGATGTGACAGCTGAGAGTTCATACTTCACACTAGGGGATTGCAGGCCTCACTGGTCCACCTTTCTTCACACAAGGGAAACGCAGCCTGAGGGCCTTATCATATGTAATTGCTAATTACCAGTGTTGTTTATAAATCACTGCCAGATCCAGTCTGTAAATTACAAAGAACTGTTGGTCCCAATTATTTTCAAAACCTCTAAAGAACCAATGGTTTTCATGATCAAACCAGCAATGACTTGGCAATTTTATAGTTGGGATTTGATTTTTTCCAAAATAATTGAGAACCATGGTTAAATACCATAACCAAGTCTTTGTTTTCTTTAAATTGCTGTTATGAATCTAGAGAACAGCTCTGATAATCATCAAGGGTCTATTCCTGCTTTTGACAACTGCCAAACATTGGTTTAAACTGGTGTTTTTGCGTGTATATGGTTTAGGACTTACACTCCATGTAAGTGTCAATGGTTTTTAAATTTTTACTTACACACCAGATAAGTGTAAGTGTATATAGTTCAAGTCCAAATGTGCAAGTGTAAGTGGTCAAGGTGAGGTGTGCAAGTGTAAAACCATGTAAATCAATCTTGGTCGTGTGAAAAGTGTGCAGTGTAAGTGTAAAAACACTGTTTTTACATGCCAAGTAAAAAAAGTGTAAATCCAAAAAATAATAATTTAATGCATCAAAATGATGTTACAAGATGCAAACTTCAATTTCATTCACATGACAGGCTATAAACATGCATTCCAATGTCCATTGTCTATTAGAAAGTGCTAATAAGGGCATACAGGTCAAAGTTCAAGCAAAACTAAATAGGTAGCATGTGCATCATGAAAAATACAATACCAAATTCATGCATATATGTCCCAATCTTGGATGTAGTCCTCTACATGACTCTAAACCTCATGAGGAAATTTAGAATATATGATATCTAGGGTTTCCTCCTCGGCCTCACCAAACCCATTCAAGTTTGCAAGTCCTATCATATCCTGAAAACCAGTAGTGGGATCATCAAGCCAATTCTTGATTAGAAAATTAGGAAATCTAGGTTCTTTGCACCAATGAAGATCAATGAAAATCCCTACAATATAGAAAAGACTTTCTATATTTTGATTTGACTCCCATGAATACCTAGACACGCTCTAGCTAGATATGCAACTATAGGGAATTGCCTTTCATGCTTTGACCACCAAAAAAATGGGTCTTTTATTTCTTCCAAAGGCACATCAAATGTGCAAAAGCAAGACAACTCATGTTGAACTTGCACTTCCACACATAATGAGAAAAAAAATAGTTATTGAAATGTGTCAAATGTAACTATAAACTACAAAGAAGAAATCAATGTCCTCATGATGTCTTCAAAATCATAAAAAAACATTTACTTGTTCTAAACAACTTTCCTTCTCATATATTCCCATTCCAAAATACACTAGACACATGAATATACACGACGCTAGTTAAATACACATGTAGAGACATGAATATGAAACAATGCATCACAAATTGCCTTAACAATTGTCCAAGTTTATCATGAAGGAATCTTGTTGGGTAAAACTTTTGTCTAGCAACTATATAACACATGATGATAGCAACTTGATAAGCTAATCATTGCTCAGACATGGCAACTTTAGATGCAAAATGTGTTTTCACTAGAGTTGCAAGTTTCTACTTGGGCAAACTAAAATCCAAACAAGTTCACCCCCATTCCTTTACCCCCTTGCCTATAATCCACATTGGAAATGGAAAAAAAAGATAAATTCTATAGTGCATAAACACAACCTATGATTACTTACAATGCCAAGATCAAGATTATCAATGTACCAAACTTCTTGGGGCATGCATGTGATGTAAGCTTGAAGCAATAATTGAGCAAATCTAATATTAATTATTCCCAAGTCCTTAGAAACCTTATCGTTTTTGGTTGCATATTGAGATGTTTTGCTCAATGCATGCCCAAAGCATGTCCTGACAAATCGAATAGGCAAGTTCAACACCTCACATGAAATAGTTGACTTCAAGGCTATGGTCATGGTTTCCAAGTTGGTTCCTTTGTTTTTGACATAGCACAAAACCTTTGATGTGAGACCAAGCTTCTCCAACAACGCTTTCAATTGTTTTGCTAGCCTAACACCAATAATGTCATCAGCTTCAAACAATCCTATCATGACATGTCGAGTCTTCCAATATGCAAATAGGAATTTGATGACAACAACAAAAATGTTTTGTTGCCCCTTACTCATCCATAACTCAAAAGTAGTTGTGGTTATAGGTGTTGCATCAAGCTGAGATGACACATACAAATCTAGACACTTAGTAACCATGGTTCGAAAAATATCTTATTATAATGTTTTATGAGAAGGAAACACCAACTTTGGATCAAGCCTCAAAGTTAATCTACACATCCACAAATTCTCACAAATGTTCAAGGGGATATATATCCTTTAGTTGTGAACAACACCAAGTCTTCCATAAACAATTTTTGCCCCTCATCTTGTTTTTTGTAAGGGGTTTTGCTTCTAAAGAAAGATGAATTACACTTGTTCTATTTTTGGGCATTTTTTGGTAGGTTCCATACATGAGCTACCACCTTCATTAATCATTGATTATGAACCCCCAATGTTTTCAATGGCAAAAACTTCAGCAACATAATGTAGTTAGAAGCTTGACATGCTCAAATTCAATATGCCACTTCATAGAACTTGTCCCAAAAGACTTATTGTATGCAATTTTTTTTTTCCTTTTTGTTTTCTTCTCCATCAAAGTAGGAGGGACAACATGTGGGAAACAAATGGTGCATCTTAATTATTAAACTAGGTCACAATTTTGAATGTCCCCATTGTTTACAACAAATAAAGCCCATGGAATAGATCTACAACTATAAGTGGTCCAAAACATGGGTTGCTTGTGTAAAATCAACAAAGATGTTAGTTGATCTTGCTCTGAATGTTAGTATGAATACCAAAATTTTGTTTGCAATTTTTTTGGTATTCATACTAACACCCATAGATGAAGACAATGTTCCCCTAAATGGAGGATTAAATGGATTAACTCAAACCAAATGCACATCATTTACATCTGCACCAAGGGGCAATGAAGCTGAGGTGTCCAATCTCGTGCAATGTTGTTCTTCTCTTGCCATTACTTAAGCCATAAACATTGCAAAAGAAGGGACTTAGAATTATAATCACAATTCAAGTTCTATCGTTTTATCTTCAATCAAAATAAAAATTTACAAGTTGAAAAAAATGAAGAAAGTTCATTTGAATCTATTGGAGCTTCCATTTGTCAAAGCTTAAATGAATTATTATTGGAATGGAAAAATTGTTACTATTGTTGAAAACTTAAAATTGTTGTTATTGTTGGAGATTATTTGCTCAAATTGTTGCTATTGGAGATTGTTTATTGGAGTTGTTGTTGTTGGAGATTTTTTGTTAGATCCTCTACTATTGCAATGGAAAAACTGATGTTATTATTGGAAATTGGAATTATTGTTGTTGAAACTATTATTAAACCCACCATTGCTAAAGTTGTTGTAATAGTTGTTAAAGCAACATTGAAACTAAAGTTAGAGTTGTTGCTACAGCTATTATTACTAAAGTTGTTATTTCCAAAGTTGTGTTAAACTCCCAAGCTTATGAACATTTTTAAAAAAGGGAGCAAAATTCCAAAAGCTCAAAAAGTGCACGTGCATAAAAACATAGGACACACACACATGGGAAGAATGTGGACACAATAAACAAGGAACAAAAGTGTTCACCTAAAGCCCAAGCTTGAAAGAACTTGGGCAATGGTGTCATTGTTTCAACCATTGCATTCCCACCCTTGCAAACAAGAAAAAAGATAAGGGGAGCAAAATTTTGGGGGCCAAAAAACATGTAAAAGGGTGCACAAAAACATAGGGGGTATAATGATAATAAAAGGAGCCACCCAAGTGAATGGACATTCCTTAAAATTACATTTTTGTATGTTTGAAAGATCACAAGGAAAACATAATAATTTGGATTTTCTTTTTTCTTTTTTGGGAATATTTTCCATTAATTGAAAATTTTACATGTTCAAAGCTTGACACAAATCAAAAATGTTTTTACATGTTCAAAGTACTTAAACCTCGAAAGTGTATATTGCTTGTTTTTTTCAAACGTCTTTTTTTTCTACCAAGTGTGCACCATTCCTTTTGAAAATTGGAAAATATTTTAACATTGATGATTAAAAGGAATTGAATTAATGAATTTTTTTTCTATAACCCATTTGAACACATTTGGTTCAAAAGTGCTTTTGACCCTGAAAATTATGGATTTTGAAAATGTGGCTTAACAAAAGTTGTTGATATATATGTGATAGAAGGCATGAATGCATAATATGCATGATATAAAATCAATTTGTAGTCAAAATGTATTTATATTTAAGTGTTAAATAAGGTATTAGAAATATTAAATTATAAATTATAAACCATCGCAAAAATGACACGTGTCATGTATAGTCCTTGATAAAGGACTTTTACCTTGGAATCCCTAGCTCTTTTAACCATGATTTCACTTCAAGATCATGCACACATTGACACGAGAAGAACGTGGACATATGAAAAACACAAACATGTGGTGGAAATGTTCATCTAAAGCCCGAGCTCAAAAAAGCTTGGGCCATGGTGCTCTTGTTTCAACCACCACACTCCCACCTTTGCAAATAGAAAGAAGAGAAGGGGAGCAAAACTTTGAAGGCATAGGCCCCAAATAACACATGAAGGCATGCACAAAAACAAAAGACCATGCACATGAAGACATGGGAAGAACATGGACACAATAAGAACATAAACAAGGGGGTGGAAGTGTTCACTTGAAACCCAAGCTTGAAGAAGTTTGGGTAATAGCACTCATGCTTTAGCCATTGCACTCCCACCCAAGTGCAAACATGAAAGAAAAAAAGGGAGCAAAACTTTGAGGGCCCAAATAATATGTGAAGGCACGCATAAAAACACAAGATTGTGCACACATAGATGAACAAAGACAAGGGGTGAAAGTTTTCACCTAAAGACCAAGCTTGAAAAAACTTGGGCAATGGTTTTTTAACCTCAATCATCGCATTCCCACCCTTGCAAATAAGAAAAAAAAGAAGGGGGGTAGAACTCTAAAGGCCCAAACAACATGCGAAGGCGTGCATAGAAACACAAGACCATGCACACATAGGCATGAGACAAACATGAACACAAAAAGAGTAACAAATAGGGGGTGGAAGTGTTCACTTGAAGCCCAAGTTTGAAAAGCAACACACTTGCACCCTTGCAAACAAGAAAGAAGAAAACGATAGCAAAACCATAAGGGGGAATGCAAATGAGCCTTTATGTTCACTTAAAACTGAGCTTGAAGAAGTGACGATGATGGTGCTCCTACCTCATCCAATGCACTATCACCTCCCTTCCCTATAAATATAAAAAGAACAAAAGGGAAATGAGACATGAACTTTGGTACATAGTACATGGTACACATAACACACACCACATAAAAAAATAGAAGGGGAACAAGGTGATGAGGGGGGAGTGAATGTGAAGTGTGAACATCTTGTTCAATTGAAACATGCGATGAGTTGATGAAATTAATTATAGAGCACCATCAAAGTTGGAGCTATCGACTCCCAACTTCATTAAAAGACAATACATTACATTAACCTAAACAACTACAAATTACAAACTCTAGAAGACGAATCCTATGGCTAATTCATATATACACAACTTTTACATGATGAAAAAAATACACACCGTTGTGTAAATGTATAATGAATCTATATACCCATGCGATGAATAAATGTAAGTGTATATGATTTTTTTTATATTGCATGTAAATGCAATGATTTACATTTACACAATTATGTAAATGTAAATGATTTACACTTACATGCCATATATATTTACACTTACTTACACAACATTGGTTTAAACAAAAAAATATTGAAGGCATTTTCCTCTACCTCAAAGATGTATTGTTTTTCAATCATTTCACAACTACTTCAATTTTCACATGACCTTACAACTTTGAAAGATGGTTGTGAGAGTAGTGCTTCATTTTTCAAAGGATTAACTTGTTGTATTATGTTATTTTGGGGTGCTTTGAGAAGGTGAGCATGATGTTTCAAACAAATCTCCATTCACTTTGTAAATAAAAAAATGTTGTCTCCTTTTGTTTTGCAATAAGATTTAAAAAACATGTTTAGATTGAACAAAAATCTAAATTTGGGCTTCTTGGAAGTGTTCTTTGCAAGTCCTCTATTTGTTTTCATTACCTTTTCAAGGCAATTTAGAATCTTAGAACAAATTTTCATTTGGTCTCCTATGTATCAAGTTTTGTATGTTCTTGACTTTCAATTTTGTGAGTTTTTGGTTTTTGCATTTTCCCCTTTGTTTTGCACATGGTCATGTTCTTGTTCCAATTTCTTTTTTTCTTATTTGTTTGTGGAATGGTTCTTTGAAGTTGCTTCAAGAAAACTAACAAACTTCTAATTAGGAAGCTCAAGATGAATTTTTGTTTATGGCATGTATTTCTTGATTTGCACAAACATTCAAGAAACAATCGACCATGCAAAAAAATATGTTTTTTTCAAGCCTATTACAATTACCCATCTTTTGTTCTTGCTTGGTTTTCTATCTTCATGTGCAAGCTTTTGCAAGGTGCAATTACTACACTGATTCATATAACAAATGGAGTTTGGTGCAACAAAAAAATTATTATTTTGATTTTTTGGATGAAGGTAGCATCAAAGGACATTGCAACTTTTGTGCTTTTCAACTAACTACACCTTGTTTACCTCTTTATATTTTTTTCAATTTCTTCAATGGCCTTCAAAGGACTTAGCTTTGAAAAAAAACAAAATGAATGTGGAGATGATTTTTCCTAGATGAAATTCAAAGGCAATTGTTGGATTTTCTTGGGTTTTAGGATTGTTGTTCTTCTAAAAATTTTAACTATTTAAAAAAGGGGGTTTCAAGTTCTAAGCAACTCTAAAGGACCAAAATCTTGTTCATTCAAGCTAACGCATGTGGACATTTTGGACTCAATAGAAGGCTTGCAAAACAAGTGTTGTTAATCTTGTTTTTAACCTTATGTAGCTTCAATAAAACACTTAAACTCAATTCAACTTTCACAATCACTAATTAATCCTTTTAAATCCATATTGCCAAACTTAAATCCAAACAAGAACAATGATGCACATCATGTAAACTTAGTTTAACCTTTCTCCAAATATGACATTTTCAATAAGCCCAATTCAAAAAAATTAACCTTTGTTTTTTAAATCTTTGGTGCGTGAAATTTAGGGTAGTGTAGTTAATAAAATGAAATGCATGGTCATTAGATGACCCCTTGGGAATTGTCTTTCTCACAAACATCTTAGGTTGATTGCATGTACCTTCACTTCCATCAATTTTTTTGGTATTCAAACTCCTTAACCACAATTTTTTTAATTGGTTTTTGCAAAGGAGGCATGTAGTGTGCCCATAACCACAAGGTATTGAGGTAAGCTTTTCAATACAATGCCTTGCAAAAGATTTGAAAGCCTTGAGTGCATTCCTTAACTCCTTGCATTTGGGGGTTATATAGATGTGTAAGAACTTTAGGACAGGACTAAGATAAACTCATGATCAAGTTGAATTCATGGACATGTGAAAATGCACAAACCAAGAAAAGAAAATATTTTTTGCATTTAGAACCAAATTGGGTCATGAACTCACCTATATAACTCACATGGTTTGGATTTGGAAAGAATCACCACTTCCTATATATAATATATTATATGATTGTTTATGAAAGGGTCCAAACATGGTAAATTAGACTACAAATGTACCTTGCAATATAAATGAAATGTAGCCATCAAGTATGCTTTGATATATTGAACTTCAAAAATATTATTTAGTTCAAAAATTAATATGAAATTGTTTTTCAACATTGTTAAAACTCTAACTAAAGAGATTACATGTTTAATGTAGGTTTAAGTAGATTATGGGAATTTAAGCAAAGCTCACAATCTATTTTTACCCTTTAAGTAGGTTGTAAGTAGATGAAATATTACATTAATTTGTTTTTGAATTAATGGGGCCTTAAAATGTACTTGTGGCTTTTCATATTTTTCACATTCAAATAAAAATATATCTAGCTTGTAGGGTAAAAGTATTACTAGTCAATTCCAAACCCACTTGTTACCTACTTTTATTATATTAAAGTTTTTCAAATTTTATACTCAACTTACCATTAACCCAATTTGGAGGCATAGATGTTTTCAAAATGAAAGATAACAAACTTTGCAATTTATTTTTTTGTGTTTTTTTAGAAAAATGTCATATTTTAGAAAGGGATTTTAGTTAGACGTATTTTTTGATCTAATTTACCATGGACTCAAAATTTGCATTAAAATGGCCAAAACTCATGAGAGATTCCCAAAATTGGAACACATAGGGTCCCAAGACTTTGAAGCCATGTAATTCCTCAAATTGTGTTTCCTTTAAACATACAATTGTTTTATTTTATATCCTTCCTTAAGATCTTTCCAACAACATGTCACATGCTTTGATTAAAGGTTAGTTGATTTTTGTTCCCCAAATTTTAGTGGTTTGGAATCAAATTGCATGTTTGATTCATGAATTTTAATGGTCATGAGTCAAATTGTTAGTTTGACTCCTTACCACTCTTTTGGTCATAACTTCTAGATCCCAATTCTAAATGGAAAATATGAATTTATCTCAATATTTCATTTTAAAGCCTTTCTAATCATATATTAATGGTTCAATTTGAACCAATTTTATTACATGCATTTTCGTTTCAAAGATTTGAAACATTTAGAAATTTTAATTCCCAAAATGATTCCCATTTGAGAATGTTTGAAATTCACTTCCTTTGCATTGTGTCAAACTTGTGAAAATGTGAATGAATCCTAAAACATTATCCCAACCCACTTCCCTTATCATGAACCTTTAGTATTGATCATGGCCATAATTTCCACTTAGAATCATCCAATTTCCTTATCCCAAAAGGACATTTTGTGTCCTTCTCAAAAGTTGGTCATGCACCCAAATTAGGGTCACAATTACAACATGAATTATTGAAATGCTCAAACTTATCATAGCAAACTAGAATGAGATTTTTTCAATTTTTCATGTTTGAAATTTCATTTCAAATATGGGCAATGGGGAGTGAAAGTTTCATTCACCCACACCATCAAAGTGTAATTTTCAAATATGAACAATATTTTTTGCAATGTGCTTAATCTCACTTTATTGGCTAGATGCAAAGAAATGTTTTTTAAAGTCAAAGTTCTTGATTCTTACATCAAAAAATCTATGAGACCCTTAGTTATGATGGAGGTCTCCGACATGATTTGATTCATTTAAATCCTTACTTTGGATGAAGATGATGGCATGCATATGAATTATTATGCTTCAAAAACTTATTTATTTAAGACTACCAAATCAATGATGTCATGAGTGTTGTCTCTTTGGCCATTTTGCTAAGTCCTAACCCCATTCTTGTCCACCCTTGTCAACCTAAGGCAATAAGACATCATTTGGAAGTTGGAACATATGCATTAATTTGAAATCACATTTTGCTAACTAAAACACCATTTGCCCAAATGAGGACAATAAATTTGTTTTTCCAACTAATTGCCCAAACCACATGTTTTGATTATTCACCTATTGTTGGGGAGAATCATCCCATCTTTCAAATCTTTCTCCCAATCCAATTTGATGAGAAACTTGGTCTAAGGAGTTGGACACACCAATACTTGATTTAACATTATCTACAAGGACCAAGGCATTCCATTGTAGCAATTAGTGGACATCATCCTTTTTGTTGGAATTAGTTTACTATCATTAACCTTGGAAACCAAACCAACTACTTCAACACAAACTTTGTAAGATTTCAATAGATGGACATTCGTTATTAGAAGAAATAGTGACTAGAGGAAAAATAAATTGATAACCTTCTATTTCCACAATTCAAAACAATGAGCCATAGGAAGAGCCAATGGAAGATAAACATATGACCGCCTCTAATGGCCAAGAAGTCCAAATTATGAATTTTCAATTTCTTTAAATTTACCCCAACAATATTTGAGGCCTTAGACTTAATCCCATTCAATGATTTAGCCCATGATGGCAAAGAATTAAAAACCCACTTCTAGTTGATCATTTAAAAAGTTGAAAATGATAATGGACTTGTTTTATTCAATGTTAAATGCATTATTCTTTTAACCTTATTTTACTGAATCCCCCAATGGGTGTTTAAATGGAAGGTCATGGGCATGTTTACTTGTACAACTACCAAAACAAATGTTGCAATATCGCAAAAATCAGTTATAGCCTTTAATGAAAGACTTGGGCAACATGATGGGCATGTGATGGGCTAGGAACAACACATGGAAATCCATTGGGTGATTTTGTGTCCACAATTTCGGCTTATATATTTAGTGCCAACATTAATGTGAAATTATCTAAAAATCCAAATTTAAATGTGTTGAATATGAAAACCACCTAGTTTGGTAGGGATGAAAGACAGTTGCCAAAAGAAAGGTTCATAACCATGCAAAGCCTTAACCATAAAATCCTACTATATTTGTAGGACATCTCAAAGATCATAAAACAAATGTGAATCATTTTGAAATTGAAACCTTTGTAGGAGTGGGCATTTCATTTTTTGAATTTTTTGCATCATTTTTATTTGTTTATTTTTCATGATACCATTTTTTTTACCATGACGATTTATATTAGGTAATGTTTTGGAACAAGATGTTTTAAAAATAAACACCCTTAAGTTCTACCTTAAGGGCATTTATAATGAAAGCGACCTCCTTTTCAAGCATTACCTCACACAAAATACATTAAGGTTTTGATAAGGAAATTGACAAACGCCATTAAAACCTTTGCAAAAATTTATTACCTAATATATAAACAAACCAAAGTTCTATCAATATATCATTGAAAGGTGAATGCACAATTAAAGGGCTTAATATTCATAGAAATTACACTTCCTATAGTTCCATATAAAATCTTTTAAATGATTCAAATGGAGATGGTTGTTACTTTTTTAAATGTTATTATTTTAATATTTGAATAATACATGTTCAATCATATACAAACCTTCCCAAATCTATGTGAAAACTCCTGTATTTAGTGTAATTAATGTCATTTTTTAATTTGGAAATTCCAAAAAAAAAACTCACAAAGTTCATATGAATGATGACCCATGTAAAGCTTTCAAAACATATGTTTTTGGAACAAAGAAATTGAAAAACAAACAAAAATTGCAATGCATATGGACTTATAAAAACATGGTCAAATTTTACCATTCAAAAGTCCCTAATTATTAAATGGTTAAAATTTCAAAGAAAAGATTCATCATATGAGTTTATCATCTTGTATTACATCATATATTGAAACCCAATAACAAATTTGGAATGTGAGTCAATATAAACTTTTTCCATTTTGTGATGTTCCATTTAGATGATCAATCCATATTTTTCAACTTTAAGAGTCCATTATTACTAACAAATGATTTTTTTAATCAATAAATAACCACACAATTTTTTTCATAATGAAATTGTTAGTTTAGATCCAAATCCCAATTAGGAAATCTAAAGATATATTAATCACCATAGGGTCGATGCATGGTTGGGTGGACCAATTTATCACAAAACCAAAGTCCTTTTTAACTCAAAAAAGTGGTCAAATGTTGGAAATTGCAGTTAGTTTACATTGGTTTACATCGATTTCTTCCAAATTTTTTTTCATGTCATTAATGGTACATCTAAAGTCTTTGTTTCTTTAAACATCCAAACAAAAAAATCATAAAATATTTCTTCTTCAAATATGATATGGACTTATGAAAAAATGTTCTTGATTAACCCATTCAAAAGTCCATAAGTATAGTTTTGAAACTCAACTCATTCTTTATTTTGTTCTTACACTTCTTTGATATGATATTTTACTAATTCCAAGTCCTTATCATGCACCCCATTAGTCAATGGACCATAACATAGTCCACATAAAAATGGAAGTCCAAGGTGTAATCCATGGGTTTCAAATTCAAAAGTCATGGCTTTTATGATTTTAAAAAATTTGTAAAATGATTTTGTGCATCATGTAGATATTCAAGTTAAGATCTTTAAAGCAAGTCCATTTTAATAAATTTTAAAACTTGTAAAGCAACATGGGCATTGTAATGGCAACCACAAGGCAAAATTGATTGGCGTGACACCAAATTGGTCCACCCAACCATGCATAGACCCCATATGCATTTGAATAAAGGGTATGCAAGAAAAAGACACCATTTCGTCACAAAAGTGAACCACTCAATTGTGCATCTACTCTTAACTCCAATGACAAGGTATGAACAATCTTTTTTTTGTGTAAGAAACTTTTGGAAGTATTTTTTTAACATTGTTTTGATTAACTTTTCATTATTTTGAAAAAAATTGCAATTTTATTTAACATAAAATATTTGGAAAAAACACACACATACACATTTGAATCTTGATGATTTGAAAGGGAAGTTGTAAATAAGTTCACTTCTATCATGTATATTGTTTTCAAAATGCTCTTCTATGCAAAGTCATGCATAGGTGGTTTGTTTTTACGTAACAAACAACTTTTTATAAGAGAATAAGGACTTACATAAGAAAAGATAGGAGAGGAATATATATATATAAGACAAACATAATTTTGACACCTTTTGACCGATCTTCAACCTTGTATACAATAAGTGGACCCTTCAAAAAATTGATGATTCTAAACAATGTTTTTCATTTGGACAAATGTTGTTTTCAACCAAAAAGTTGGGATGAAAATTTTCATTTATCTAGTGTTAATTTGACTAATTTTGACCTTTATGGGAAAATATGCCAAAATCACAAAATTGAAAAAATAAAACTATGATTGTAAAAAAAGGACAAATTCAGCCAAGAATATATGAGCATGTAAATTCACCTTTTCCTTTTTAGTGCTCATTGATGGAATTGGATCAAACTATTTGGGATGATATCTTTAGCTAATTGCTATTGGTCATATTATTGATCTACATGATGAAACAACAATTAGGGAGAGATATGGTGCAATGGTTGAAGAGTGTCAAGAGTTAATACTTACATCCAACCATTCTAGCTATATATTATTTTATGTTTGAAGCAAAATCCATTAATCAAGTGTGTTTTACATGGAATACATTTCACATGAAATCAAAAGTAATGGTCAATTTGAGTTTCTTGGTTGAGAATTTTAGTGTATTGGCCATTTTTTTTCATTTTTTTTAGCCATTTAAAAAATTTCTTACAAGAGAAGTGCACCTTTTTGTTCTTTTTATACAATCCAAATGGTCTAAAGCTTCCACTACTTTATTTGCATTTGTAGGGATTTATGTTTTTGTTGATGTGGGCACTACATTCATCGAGTTTGCCACACCTTACACTAATTAGTTCATGTTGCACACATGAAGTTCAATAATTATGAAAAATTACACAAAGTTTTAAGCCATCTATGAATCCCATACATTACCACATGGCAAGTTCAACATTTCAATGTTGACAATCATTTCATTTTGATGATTCCATCTCACAAAATGAAGTATTCTAAATATTGAAAAATATTTTCTATTTTTCGTCAAAAAAAATTTTTATTTAAAAAAAAATCTTTGGAGACTTTCAACATTTTTGAAAATAATATAAGTGGTGTTAAAAGTTGCCAAGGACCATTGTTACACCACTACATACAAAAAATATAGATACATATGTTTTTACTATTTACTTACTACCTAAAAGGGAGTAAAACTTGGTGTGCAAGGGTTGTGACTTTTTAGGCCCATGACTCCATGCATAGTTTGTTTGCATGACCCCATGCCCTTGGGTAGACTAGCACCTAGGCTAGGTGCCTGGCCTAGATTAGTGGTTTAGGGTACTATATTAGCATAGGTGATCAAGGCATAGGGATTTTTTTTAAAAATTGATTCGTGCTTCTAGATTACCTACAAACCATTGCCATAGCTATGTTCACTTATGTTTCCTAGCCATGTTTGTCACCATTGCTTTTGTTCTTGCTCACTACATTTAAGCTTCGCCTTCATGTTCACCAATGTTTTTCCTTGTTACATGTTTTAGATGTAATTCATTGCTTGCTTTCCAAGTAGGGGTCATTGATAACATTTTGTAGAATTGTTCATTGCATGATTATAAGTAGGGGTTGTTGATGGCATTTTGTAAGTATTTTTCATCACTTGTTTTCAAAATATTACTGTCACAAATATGATCTATTATGTTTTTGAATACCACAAGTTCTATTCCTAAGCATTGCAAGTTATGCTCCTACTATGCATGTGCAATGTCCTTGACAACAGTATGCTCCTACCACATCGCACACACACACACAATTCATCGTCATTGTCATCCATGCATGCACATTGCAAATTGATACATTTATGATCCTTGCAATGTGTGGCACAATTTTGTCTTTCAAGGACAAATTAATGATTGCCATGGCCCTCTTTTTGTAATGCTAAACATTGACATCAAATTTACTATCCTTCATCTTGAGGTCACCTTTAGTAACGGGTTAAGTTGGAAGTCAATGAACTTGCCCTTTTACAATCAACTAGAAACAAAAGACTTTTAGATTGTGTAATTGAAGAATTATCTCAACTTGGAGGGTGAAAGCACACTAAGGTGGAGAGAAAATGGTGGACTCGAAATCCATATTTTGTTATATTTGCAATGTTAGCTAAATGACAATTAAAAATTATCTGAAAATGACAACCAATTTTTTTTTTTAAATTCAATTAAAAATTCATATTGCTTACCAATTTTTTTACATTTTGTTTTAATATTTATCAATATGTGATTTTCAACAATTTGGGTCACACATTTCCATAACCACTCAAAAGACCCCATGAAATTTGTCCATTTTAGTTTTACATTCATTATACTATTCCACCCAAAACAATTTGCATCCATTAATTTATATGTCATGATGCATTGATGAGCCCATATATCACAAATTGTAAATTGTGATTACAATGTTCACTTAACTTAGAAAGTTCCTTTTGAATTGATAATTTTTTGTCATTCTATTTTTTTTGTAATGTCAACTACTTGTTTCATACTATATAGATTTTAGTTCCTCCAATATTTGATTATTGTATCAAAGTTATATAGGCCTAAATCTCAACACACCCCTTGTCAAAATTGTAGTTTTACACCAGAATATGGACAATTTAATGCATTTTCACCTTAAAATTTTCTAACATTGACATGCCTTTTACATTTGCAAACATCATATTAATCTTTATTACATGCCAAGAAAAATTGTTGGCAAGTTACAAGTGTGCAAAGTGCAACTAGTATATCTAAACAACAAAGGTCCCACTATTATACCAAACCCACTTTAATAGCATGTTACAAATCAAAATAAGAAATTAGTCTATTTAAAAACTTAATAAAAAAATCCTACTAATCTTGCTATATGTTGGTCATGTTAGTGATCCATTAGATGAAGTATAAAAGAAGAATCAAGCTTTCAACAAAGGTTGCAATTCAAGTTTCAAGAGAAAAAAAATTTGGCAAAAAAAAGAGGATAAAAGAATTCAAATCGATTGCATGCTTAAGAATAAAATATTGAGGAACTTCACCCATGAGCTCTTATTTGAGTTGAAAGAAGAAACAAAGCTCTTGACATGTGTTGTTGAAACTTTCAAGATGAATTATGCATAAAAAAGGACAATAAACAAACTCAAATCAATTACATGATTGGGAAGAAAATATTGTGTGACTCGGATTGTGAATTCATCTTTGCTAAAAGAAGAAACAATGTTCTCAATGTAATATGGGTTGTTGAAAGTTTTGAAATGACAAACCATAGATCAAGACATGAGGACAAAAAAATTCAAATCAATTACATACTTGAGAAGAACAGGTTGTTGGATTTGAACTATGCTCTTTATTCTTTTCTTTATAATAAAGTTTATGTACTCCATCATGACTTTCCAAAAAAATTTGTGAATCGAAAATTGTTCACCTATTGAAAAAGAACTATGATCATATTTTTTCATACTCAACATATCTTTGTGTCAAGCACATCATTATACCCTTTTATTACATGTTTGTAATATTTGTGAAGGAAAAACTCATAAGTTCAAATAAGTAAATGGATTTCAACAAGTCAATGAAGACTTGCTACTAAATGGGAAAGAATTAGAGGTTATGTCAATGGTAGATCCTTAACAAGCGCCTAATTGACATTCTTCATAAATAAATAAATCTTGTCCAATATTCAAATTTTTTTAGTGAAATTTGGAAGCATTTGCAAGAGATTTTGGAATTTCCAATCTATTTATAGTTCATAAGGAGCCCAAAGGCATTTGAAGGCATTTTCAGATCTTGGGTTCCCACAAGCCATGAAGGTTGTAGAAGATTTTTGCACATGCTTAAGGGCAAGTTTAAAAAAGTTTTGGATGTTGTGAAGACAAAAATGACAATAAAGATAAGAACTCTTGTGTTGGAATCAAGTGATTTTTGTTGATGCACTGTTTTCATGTCCAATTCAGCTCATACCCACCAACCACACATGTAGATCTCCTTACTAGGACTCCAATGGCAGAGATGACATGCAATTCTGAACTCATATGAGGCTGAAATGAGTTTCTCAAGGAAATTTCAATTTAATTACAAATCAAACATTCAAAATTGGACCGGGAATTAATCAAATGGAGCATAGTCATATCAGTTTGTGTCTGTTTATAGTGAAATTCTTGTCCGTTCTTCACCTTTGTCCAACTACCAAATTGTGTTCGTCCACTGGCTACCAAGTCCATTTACAGGGTTAAATATGTCGAGTCTACTGTCCGAGAAGTCTCACATGTGTTCAGAAGTCTCACATGTGTTCGGTAACTTAAAATGGATGAATACACCTCGTATGGAAGAATTGTTGTCCAATTGGATGAAAATCGAAAAACAAAGACAAACATAAAAGTGCTGAACCCTGAGCCTAGGCCTCGCGTCCAAACCTGTGTCCCGAGCCACGCGAACCTGGCGTGCTCCCTAGGCTAGCTCGGAGGTTCGGGGCGATGGCAAAACCGCACCGCGAACGTTGCCTCCACCGAAAACACTGCGGCCATGGCGCAATGCAGAGCTTTGCAAACGCGAGCTCTGCCACGTACTGATGCGTTACTCCTTTTGCACTCTCTCTTTGCGTATTCTTCAGACTGGATCAATTGGAGCGGTTTTGTCTTGGAAGCTCACCTCCATCTTCCGTTCTGGCCATGAAAGCACCGAAGAAGCAGAAGGCGTTGCCTGCCGCGAAACCCAACCACAAGCTGATCGCCCCCTCAGCTTTGTCTGACCGCCTCTGGAACCCCCAATCGGTCACTTGGAGTCGCACTGCACCTGGATCGCCGCAGCCTTGAGCCTTTCTAACTAGCTTGGAACCCAGCTACTGTCGCTACTAAATGTTCAATGCACAGCTGATCCTAATTCTTCCTAAACAACAACACGCAGCAGCAGAAAACTCCTCTTCCTCACAACCCCCAAAGAAGGAGTCAACCAGCTTTTCCTCACTTTTCATCCACCACCAGGCTCCCAGAGAATTTTGAACCAGGCATTTTTTTTTGCATCAAGGAATTGTACCAGTCTGAACAACTATTGATGAGCAGAGAAGTTCATGGCCATAATAGGTAATATGCATTGTTTTGCTGACCATAGTTGCACTACATTTTCTCATGGCAAAGTTTTTTTCAATGGCAATAATACCTTTGACTCTACTGTGACCTAATCTGTCTTGACAAAATGTGTGAGGCCAGAACCAAATCTTCAAAGCAGACCCAAGTATTGGGGCAATCAGGGGGCATATGGTGATTGTCTTGGCATATTTATACTTGTTTGTTTAAAGATATCATATACAGCAATGTGAAAAATTATTCACTTTCTCTTCACAAGAACTTGACTGGTAGATGCCTAGGTCTAGCTATTACCCCAAGCGCTTGCAAAGGGCTGGGCTCATAGGGCATGTTCTTGCCTTCTTGGCAATTCTGGGAAAGCAAGGATTGAGCCTGCAACCAAGTGAGAGAATGTCATCATCAAGGGTTATGGAAGTTCCATGGTCTTTGAGCTCGAACCTCACATCAAAGTTTTGAGTGCACATGACCTTAGTCGCCAAGGGGTTTGGAGGTGGGCTCATGCCGTTGGGGATATTACAGCAAGCAGAAAGCAGCTCATGTGGGGGTGCCACACTCCCTATTTCAGAATTAGTGTACAACTAAACAAACCTGAGGTCTCTGCAAGTGAGTCATTGATAACTGTACTACACATACCACCTTCCCTCTTTTTCCACCCAAATACCAAGTGGGTATTGCACTGATGTTCAGGTTTTGTTCTGCAGTGGAACTTCAGCACCAGACTTCCAATGACTTTTTATATATGTGGTTATGTTTATGTCATTTGGGGTAAGAGTGCAAGGATTGTGCAGCTCAGTGACAGTCCTTATATGATATGTTCAAGGATGATTTTGAGTGTTGGATCCTTGCCACCAGGGTAGGTCTCTTTTGGCCTCTGATCTTCCTCCATGGACTATTGTTGCTCTCTGTGTTATCACCTTATTCTTGTGGATATCTATCTCCACTTGATTGAACAAGGATGCTTCTTCACTGTGGAGGGGAAGGACCTTGAGTCTCTTTTTGGGGTACAGTTGAAGGTGTCATTAATGAGATGGGTAAAAGAGCTCTCAAAGAACTTCGATGGTGCTACAACAGCATTTGGTGCGACTATAAAGCTGGATGCTGCTCAGCAGGAGCTCAGTTGAGCTCCCTTGTGGTACATGCCTAATATTTTGCATAGTCACAATCATGATCATATGATTATGTGCTCACACAGCATCTTTAAGACTGAGATCCTAAGATGGGACTCAATAGTTCCCATTGGACTCCATGGGCACCTGTTGTAGTAAGCTGCAAGTGGACTTCATGATACTCAGAAAGGCATTTTGTTGGTTTGTGAATGATGGCAGGGATGTATTTGCAGAGGACAATGAAATCATGCCCACAGGGCTAAATGCTGCTGCACCACTCCATATGTCAGCTCTCAAATCTTTTTCCTCTTTCATTCCTCATAAAAACAATCTTGAGTCTATAAAGGGGAGTTTTGCTCTCCTGATTTTGACTTTGAACTCATAGCTCAGTGACATCAGCTCATTGTTACTCCTGTGCAAAAAAGTTTATTCCTCTAGCATGAAACTCTGCACAAGAGATGAGGTACAAGAAAGCCACAAGATGTATTATTGTGTGAGGCTTTCATAAGGTTATTAGTTTGGAGAAGAGATTCTGTATGCTACTCAATATGTACCCACAGCACAGTCGTGTCAGGGGAGGACATTCATTGCAGATAATTTTGAGGACATTCTCTGTATCTGTTTCACTTGATTTTGGACTACATCTGTTATGGAATCTCCTTGCTGATTTTGAAGTTACGTGAGCAATATGACACAAGAGAGCTTGTGGTTCATGATTGCTATTTTCAATGTTGGGTGAATGAGATGAGATGAAATGAGATTAGATAAGAGAGATAGCAGCAGATTCCTGAACTGTTTCATAATCCATGTGTAGAGGGGAGAGGTTATGAGAGGACTTGTATATAGTAGGAGTTGAACAGACATCTCAGTTCTTGAGATTCTTTGATGTAGAAAGCTAGGGAAATGGTCCATGTACTGCATTTGTCATTCATGGTCGACCCAAGCATGCTTGAACCCACAATAATATCCTAATAAACTCTTGATCCCACCACCACCCTCCCAACACTCTGCTCCTTCCAGTCAAGCCACAAGAAATGGAGTCAGAGGACAATTCTTTCTCTCTCACAATTCTTCTTCATCTTCTCCTTCTTCACACTAGCCACTTGGGAATTTCTAACAGAATTGTCCCTCGAGAAAACAACGAGCAGCAGGCTTCATCTACATACAGTGCGATTCGGTCGGTTTCCTCGATTCTCGGGCATTGGCACTTCTCTGTTGACTGCAAGCGCACATGGATTTGGGTTTTTTGTTTCGTGGCAGGCGTCATCTGTGCACAAGAGTTGAGAGTTCTTTCAGGAAGAAACTGCTGCGCGCTAATGTCAACGACGACAACAAACGGTTGAAATCATCCTGTAGCTCTCTCTCTCTCTCTAGGCACACGTACCGTGAGCTGGAAGGGGATCAACCTCACCAAGATTCGCCCTTTGAAGGTCCACATGGCGTTTGCAATCTCTCTCTCCAACACTTCTTACCCTCGTGTACCTTCAGCAGCAATTCATCCTCTTTGGAGCCTCAGAACAGCAGCTTCCCAGTTTGGATTCAGTAGAGGGTTTGCAAAAGTCTCTCATCTTCCTGTGGTTTTTGATAGCTCAAGTAGTGCTGCTGCTGCAAGCTCATTGTCGTCATCATCTTCATCACCGGAAACTGCAGCTGTTGAGGAGCGACCTCTTGAGATTCTTGAGCATCCTGTGGCGGCAAGCCCTTGGAGAAAGATGCCAGTTATCACCAAGTTTTTGTCCAGGCTCTTCTTTGGTGGAGATGATGGGTGTGAGGAATACTGCTTTCCGGGTTCAAATTTGAGTTTTGCTGAGGGCTTCCCATCATCCAAGCCCAAAGGTCTATCTCCAGCTGGGCTCATGTGCAGCTGTGCGGCATTCACCCCTAGCTCCAGAAGCTTCATGGCTGCTGCTGCTGCTGCTAAGGAGGTGCCCGTTCTGGACTTTGTGGCTGCTGCAATCACTCTTACTGGAGCCCTTAGTATCCTACAATTCTTTGACGAGCTTGCAAAGCGGGACTTGCTTGAAAAGGTGAACTGGTCTCTGCATCTGAAAAGCTCCATCAGGATTTTGGCATTTATTGCTCTACCGTTTTCCTCGTCTGTCACACAGCCTAAACCTTCACTGGATGCATTTCTTGTTACCTGCAAGGTTAGGGCATTTCTTCGAAGAATGCATGCACCCCCTAAGGGCATGCTATCGACACCCAACAAGGTCTCAAAGGATTGCTTGGTTGTACTGTGTGCTGGGAATGTTTTCAGTACAGTTTTTGAGGCAGAGAATGGAAGAGGGCACGTGTGAAATCATAGCACTAATAATCTTGAGTGTGTCTTTTGTACACAGAAGCTGAGCAGGAAGCTGGTACATATCTTATCAGGCCTAGTGTTCATGCTTTTCTGGCCACTCTTCAGGTAGGTTGTGCTACTTGCGCTGATGTGCATGGTCAGTTCCTTGTACATGAGACAATCTTGCTGCTGTCACTTTCAACAATTCTCTTCTTCTTCTGTAACCATGGCTTGAATTCAATTAGGGGTTTAACCACTTGAGAAAAGCTTCAGAAAATTGACAAATGGGCTGTGCATATTGTCTCTCAAAACCATCCTGTGTTTATATGAAGCCCGCTGCAGTGGCTAGTTTCCAGCCTAAGACCGTCTTATTTTGAGAAATCTTTGCTATTGAAGACACAATTGTTACTTGTAATCTATTTGATTACAAGTGAAAAGCAGGAACCTGTGGAGGGGCAATCTATTGTATAGATTTGTGCAAGCAAACTGTTCTGAAAGGGAACTGGCAATGGATTTCTAGATCATCAACATTCTTGCTCACTATCATAGTTGGATCATCACAGATATATCATACCAAGAGCAGTGTCTGAAACTATCTGTTTTTGGTATGCAGCATGGCTCCATATGCAAAGTACATGGCAGCTTTTGCGCCAGCTGCAAATGGGCTGCGCATGATTGGCTTGGGGCTTGGCCTATTGAAGAATGATGCTCTTGTGAAGGCAATGTCAAGGGAGGGAGGCAGGAGGTAATAAACTGAAATCATCTAGTTAAGTTCTTGATGCTTTCTCCATCACTTTATTGTGGTTAGCCTCAGATCTGGACAAATACTGTGGTGTACTTTTACAACCTTGTTGGGCAATGTCTGGTGTGCAGTGTCTACAGTAAGGTTGGCTTGTTCTCAAAATGTGCAGGGAATTACTGAAGGGGCCAGTGTACTATGCACTCACAATTACACTGATCACACTTTGCTTTTGGCGCAACTCACCTGTTGGTGCAGTTGCAGTGGCAAATTTGTGTGCTGGAGATGGTATGTTGACCCCACTTACAATTCACTCATATGTATGAACAGCTGTGCCATAGGACAAGAGACTTAGAATGATGGAGTTTACCACAGTGTGCAGTTTGTGCAGCATTCCTGTGGTTTTGTTTGTTTTTAACTAAGCATCATCTGTTTTGCAGGTTTTGCTGACATTGTGGGTAGAAAGTATGGCACCAAGAAGTTGCCATACAACAACAGCAAGACCTTCATTGGTTCTCTTGCCTTCTTTGCATTTGCCTCACTTGCTTCCATGGGGTAAGGGATTAGAACACAACAAACTTCTCACCTACAATTTACTTGGATTCTTTGTTTCAGAGAAAACTATGGCTGTTAGAGCATCATCTCTCTCTGAGTTGTGCTACTCTACCCACCTGATTTCCTATCAAAACAGAACATTGCATACAATATTTGCAATCTGGAGTCAAACTCCAGGAGCCAAGTTTTGAAGTTTTCTTTCAGACAGCCCTCTTCTACAGTTATGGCCTTCTGCATATACCAAACTAAATCATATGGCTTCTTTGCTGTGCATATGAATGGGAAGAAGCCTGACAATTTGTGCTTGTGCAGATATACAGCATACTTTGCTGCCTTTGGTTACTTTGAAGCAACTTGGAGAATGTATCTTGCAACAATGGTGGTGTCACTGTCTGCCGCATTTGCTGAATCTTTGCCCCTTCCACTTGACGACAATTTCACAGTGCCCTTTGTTGCGGTTGCAGTGGGCATGCTGTTGCTCCCTTATTAAACAAAAGAAAGGAGACTGAATCCCATGCTCTTTCATAGTTTGGTAAATCTTTTGTGCTTGTTGCAGATCTGAACTCCTGTTAGATGTTCCTGAGTTGGACACTTCCCCATACTTGCTCAGTCAATGGCACTGTGACAAAGCCTGATTGGAGCTGGCATTGCTTATATGGTGGATTCCATTCTAAGGTTTCTCAAGTACTCAGGCCTTTTCTGTTCAGGATGTACACAATTGTAGGACAATGAATTGTGGATAATCTCTGAACAGTGGCAAATTGGTTGATCTTGTCTGAATATTTGGACAAGTATCAACTCATCAGTTGCAATTCCACTGTGGAGAAGCAATTGGTCTTAACCTGGAGTTTCTATATTCTTTGCTGGGATGCTTCTCCCTCTTCATTGACTCATGGCCATTTACAAGAAGTGGATACAAAGGGTCTCACAGGGCATTGGTCATCAGACCACTGCATTTCTCGCTTTGAGCACAAAGTTTGCTTCATGCTTGTGAGGGACAAAAGTTATCCAGGTTGCTTGGATGAGAGTCATCAGAACTTCCAGATCTTGCTGAGAGAATATTGAATTGTGCAGAAATGTTGTGAGTGCAAATTTACATGTTAGATCCTGTTTGTATCATACATCTTAACTCATGAAATCCAACATCAAAATGGTGAACACACTATTTGCCAAACATATATACTAATTTCAAGGTGACAACTGGGAATCATGTAAGACATATCAGCTATGATATATCTAGCATACACAAAGGCAGACCTGGTCTAACGAGAATCCAGAAGTGGAACCAGGCAGTGGAGAAAGTGGCATTGCACATTTGTTCTCTGAATTTTGGAGATGAGAAGATGACAGCATGCAATGAAGCTGATTTGGGAAGCACATGATTGGGCAGCCCTTGTTTCCTGCATGGTATATAACAAACATGAAGTTCAGAAATTATGCAAAACCACTTTTAGATACTGGAGCACCCTCCCTAACTTTGAGATTCTCAGTACAAGAGAACATGGTTTTTCTCACACAAAAGGCTGTGCTGTGTTACATGACGCTTGGGAGGTAAACTTTGTGGTTTCATCCATTATGATGGACAATATGCGATATTTATTGTGCCATGTATTACACTAAAATCACAATTTGACATAAATTGTGATTTTATCCATTACAATGTACAATATGTGATGTTTATTGTGCCATAAATTACATTAAAATTACGATTTGACATTAAGTGTTGACACAATATAACAAAGTTCATCTCACACATGCCTGCATGAGCAGTGGCCTTTTGTGTGAGAAAAACCACATTATCTTGTTGTGTTTAGAATCCCTCGTTCAGTTGTTTTTCTTGAAGTCTTCAGTTCAGATAGGAGATCTCTGTGAACAAAACGTTGTTCACGTGAAGGACTAAAATCACTTATTTTGTAGTTTCCATCTTTACACATGAAGTAAAGGTTATGGTTATATATGTGCTTATATAACCCATGCCCTAGGGGGTTGCTGGGCCTTATGCCGTGCTTAAGCTTCTCGACAGAAAGGTTCTCAGGAGCATGCTCACAAAATCCATGGCCTCTAGGAAGACGTCTCTGTTGCTTGTGACAACTATTACTGAAATAGCTAGGAAGACCTTAGCTGCTACAAAGCCACAACAATGGGTTCTGCAACAGGTAAGAAGCATGTCAAACCTGCCAGAAAGTACCGTGTATGGAGGACCCAAGTCTCGGTCCCCCTGGAAGAGGATCACCTTGAGGCAGCTGGGACTCAAGTACGAGAAGAAGCAGGCCATCACTGTGGTGACAGCCTATGATTACCCATCAGCAGTACATGTTGATGAGGCAGGGATTGACATATGCTTGGTGGGAGATTCCGTGGGGATGGTGGTCCATGGCCATGACACTACTCTTCCTGTCACCATGGATGACATGCTGTTGCATTGTAGGGCTGTAGCACGCGGTGCAAACCGCCCTCTCCTTGTGGGTGATCTTCCATTTGGCAGCTATGAACAAAGTGCCCAGCAGGTTTGTAAGCTTTCTTTACCTCCTCTTTTGACCAGTCGTCTTCCTCATGGACCTGGTTGCAGGATGCATGGCCAGATTGCAAGTGGTTGGAGGTCTGATTTCTTGCCAATTGCAGCTGGTTGCAATGTGGTCACTAGGGCATCATCATTTAGAGTGTGGCTTTTCTAGACCTCTGGTAGTTTAGGGTTTTAGGCAACCATGTTAATCCCCTTGAATCAGTAGCTGCTGTAATTTGAAGAGATAATTGATCAGACTTGTCAGTAGGTATGCTCTCATTCTTATTGCTTGGTCATTCTGACAACATTATGATTTGGAGCAGAACTGATTCGGAGAGTGTAGCAGGAAATTAGGGTTGAATTAGGGTTCTTATGAGTTTACAACAAGTGAATCAGATTGTGGAATTAAGATTTACTTGTTGCTGTTGTGGAATGAGGATTTACTCAGTGATATCTTGTGTTGTAATAGTTAGAATCTGTGAAATGAAGAGGTTTTTGCTCCACTTGACTGTGGTTGCTAAAGAAAAAGAAAAGATTATGGTTGGGTAGGCAGTGGAAAGTGCAACGCGGTTGCTGAAAGAGGGAGGTATGGATGCAGTGAAGATGGAAGGTGGTGGGGGGTCACGGGTGGCAGCTGCCAAAGCCATAGCTGAGGCAGGCATTGCTGTCATGGGACATGTTGGCCTCACTCCACAGGCTATAAGTGTTATGGGCGGCTTCCGTCCCCAAGGTCGCAGTGCTGAGAGTGCCCTGCAGGTGAATCAGGCAGACAGAAAAGCTAAGACCAGAATTGATGCTTTGTAGGAGGATGCATCTCTCTCAAATTTCTCTTATTTTATGACCATGTGTATCATGGTCCAATTTCTGATGTGCATTGATGGTGCTGATCATGCACACAAACTTGACAGGTTTCATCTGGGTAATCCTCTGATCTTGAAGTGCCAGAATGTGGTGGCCCAACTCAGGTACTGGAACACGCGTTGGCATTACAGGCTGTAGGGTGTTTCTCGCTAGTGCTTGAGTGCATACCATCACCAATTGCAGCTGCTGTGACTTCTGCACTGCACATCCCAACAATTGGCATTGGTGCCGGACCTTTCTGCAGTGGCCAAGTATGCACTTTTGGTCTTAGTCTTTGGCAGATTGAGTTGTGAAACCTTGAGAGGATTGAATTTTTTCCTGCAATTTGAATATCATGACTGATCTTATCATTCATTATACTGGGATGGTTGCAGGTTTTAGTGTACCATGATCTTCTTGGCATGATGCAGCATCCACATCATGCAAAGGTGACTGTGCTATCTGTTACAGAACTTTGAACTAAGTTTTTTGTTGCTTGATATCTTGTGAGTTTGTGTGATATTATGAAGCTTTGATGGGTTGTGTTTCATGCTGTAGAGTTTTTGTTGTGGTTGCAGGTCACACCCAAGTTTTGCAAGCAGTATGCAAGTGTTGGTAGCATAATACAGGCAGCTCTTTCCGATTATCGGGAAGAAGTATCGTCTCAAGCTTTTCCATCAGCAATGCATACACCATACAGGATCGACAAGGCCCAAACTAATGCATTCCTTAACGAGCTAGAGAAGAGAGGATTTCATGAGGCTGCAGAAGCTGCATCTGAAGCAGCAGTGCAAGATGAACAAGCCGGTGAACCACACATCAAAACTCTCCCAGATTGATCTTAACCTCTATTGCTTCAATTTTTCTTAAGTTCGTGCTCTTGAAGTTCTCTGTGTCATGTCTTTCCTCTTTCCTTGTTTTGTTCTTTTTCGGTTTTTCTCTGTTTTGTGTTGCTCTTTCTTCTTGGTTTCTTTGGTCACCTGCTCTTCTTTTAGGTTGTGTTGAGCTATGCAGAAACAAAGCTCAGTCTTCCCATTGCTGCTGACCTTCTGGCAGAAACTTAGTACATAGGTTAATGTATGACATTGACTTCCACCCACTGCTGGGAACTGATGAAGTGACTGGGATGTCAGAGTAGGTGGTTCTGTCAGCAGAACTTTCTTCTTCACACTGACTTTGCAACCAGGTATCTAGAGAACAGTAGTTTTGGGAGATCAAAGAAAACTTGAAAGCACATAGGGGTGCTTCTTTGGTATTAAGAACCTTGTTTTTAGTTTTTTAGCATGAGAAGACGACCTCCTGTCTTAGGTTGCTGATGATATTCAGATGGTTTTTGGATACAAAGTCTCTGAAGGAGTGTACTTTTGGGTGGTCGATGTCTATTTGATTGTATTACTTTCCAAAATCATGATAGTAGATAGCATCCATTTCACCATTCCTTGGTTTGTCGAGGGAGTCGATCTTTCTGTGCACATCTTATCAATAATTTGTTACAAGACTTGGTATTTTTGACTGGTTGCCACCTTTGTGCTTGCACATGGTTGAATCATTTCACCATACTGTACACATAGTGTTGGGCAAAATGACAGGCTACTTATTCTCAAGAGACCTACATTTTCTAAAGTGTTTTTACTAGGCTAGTCACCAAATAGAGAGTTGATTTCACTTTCAGTATCTTAACCATACTAATGAATCAAGAATGGCTCATATCAGTCCTCTGGTTCAGGACTCAACATTTTGCATGTAGTGAACCTATTACATGCCGAAAACTGCCAGTATTCTCATGAAGGCCATGAGTGTCACTTAGGTGCTGTGTTGTGTGTGAGTAGCTTGTCAAAGACGTGACAACTTTGTTAGCTGACTGGCAGAAAATGCAATTTACTTCTCAAACTAGATGGTGACTGTCTGAAGGGGAGAGTACAAGATGTGCTTACTTGCACAGTATTGCATAAGGTGACTGAACTTATGGACTTATGTCAGGCTTATGTATGGTTATTGAAACAGGGCAGGATTTGCACTTCAAGTTTCATGTAGGCATGGTAAAATACTGAGAGTTGAGACAAGACTTGAATGGCATCTCTGTCATGCTGTGGCTACAATAAGAAAAAGGTGCATTAGGGTGCTCCTCTGTGCATCCTATGTTGTACTAGGAGCTTGGGAGAGGCTGATGTGGGGGATTTGTGTGCACTGGTTAACCGGATTGTATTGCTTTATTCATGGTGGAAGTTGTATAGAGAACAAAGTCTCTGTATTTTTGCAGCTTTGTGTTGGTAGGAAAGCCTCCCCTCTAACAGTCAGGACCAGGTTGGTGATAGGATCAGCACTGCTTGTGCTTTTACAATTGATGGGATGATTGCTTATATTCCCAGGAGGCTGTCAATTGGTAAGACTTCTAGACAACCAGAGCTTGTAAAGTGCTTCAAGTGTCTTTGTGAGACAGATAGGCTGGAAATCTTCTTACAAGTGATGTATTCAAATTGTTTTGCATTATGTGAGTAGGGTTCTGCATCCATCTGAGATGTCTGAGATGGAGTTCCAGGAATGGAAGGAGGAGATGATTAAACTTTTCCTTCAGGGTGCAGGCGGCCCCAACCACTACCCTATATATAGGCCTCTATGTCTTTTAGGCATAGATGCTTGCATATACTGGGACATGCTAAAATGAAATAAAAGCTCTTTCCTTCAGAAGCTTGTTGCAGCTTGAATGAGGATACTGTTGACTTTATTGATTAGCAATGTCTCTTGAGTGCTAGCCAACATCACGACTGAGTCTTCCCATTGCTTCCAGAAAGGCAACAGAAACTCAGGACGCAGATTGTGTATAATGGTTTGCCCAAGTTTTTGGGAAGATTATTATATGCTTATCTACACCCACTGTTGGGAGCTAATGAACTCAGTGGGTAGTCATGGCAGCTCGGCACTGCCGGTCGTGATGAAGGTGATGGTCTGTCACTTTGTGAGCGACTCTCATGAGGTTATGACTGCACTCATTGTCATGTTACCTTTAATTGTTGTTGTGGAGATTTCTCTGCAACTTCATCAATCTTTTCCTTCAATTTGGCTCACAAGAAGAATAGTGGGGGCCTTGCCTGTTTCTGCAGAACACTTCTCCAAAAGGAATATAAAAGATGTGTTGTGCTAGTTGAAAAAGGATTCAGGCCTGGAATATTCTCAACCATGAAGCATTTTGTCCACACTTTGAGAGTAGAATGGGTGAAGAATTCCAATCTTCTTTTGTCTACAGCAAATAGTGCTAAGGTTGTTGCAAACAACCATGTCCATGGACTAGAAGAGGGGTTGGCCCAAAAGGGGAAAGAGGTGGAAAGGTTGAGAAAAGCTTTTGAAGAAGAGTTGTGTGCCCACCACGAGCTAAAGTTTTGAAGTCCTTTAAACCATCTACTTATTATACTAACCAATCAATATATGCAACAATAGATTAAACATCCTAAAAAGGCACCAGGTGACAATCTGAAAAATCAATTGTAGTTTACACCCATCCTAAACATTTTCTTTCAAAATCACATTTAGTTTTTTTTAGTCTGTTCGTCTTTAATTTTAACTTTAACTTATTTTGGTTGATATCTTTGGCAACAATCTCAACCCTTACCACCAAGGTAACTTACTGTTTTCACATAACATGAAGAGAGCAGGTTCACTTGGGATTTGAACTCCCAACCACCAATTTTGCAACATTACATTTTAAGCATTAGGGTAGCTGAATGTTTTTCATTTAAAAAAAAAAGAATTTAAAATTAATTAATTAAAATTACTGAGTTCAAAAACTCAAATGTAATTATTTGGGTCACAAATTCAAATACAATGTCTTTAATCAAATAGAATTAATTTTTTTCCTATGTTTTAATGGCATTAATATCACAAATTTAAATTTTCATCTAATTCTGCATATTTCTTTTTTTTAATTTCAAAATGTAAAAAAATTACAAAAATTACAATATGTTTTTCCAAGAAAAATTATGTCTTCCATCACAAATGGAATTATGTAATTTCATAATGTGTTAAATTATAGTTATCCTTTAATATTATGTTTTATTAGATAATTCATAAATATGCATCACTATGATGTCTTCAATGAGCTGAAAAAAACATTTTGTTTTATGTGTATGAACTTGGAGTTCAATGCAATCATGTTTTGCACATTTTTTAAAGTTAGACTTTCATTCTTTTACTCTACTTTGAATGTCAATAATGACTAGGGGATTTTGATTGTGCCTAAATGAATGTCACATATAATTATATGATTAAAGATTAAAAATGAGACATAGTCACAAAATATCCTAGTCATGGTTGTTGAGTTTTAGTGTGATGAACTAATCTAGGATGTTTGTGATTCTTGTGTTTGTAATCAATATTTTTTTTCATCTTTGGTGATGATTGATATATGTGTCCTACCATTAAAAAGCAAATGACAATCTAGATAAACATACATAACTTGTTAAATAACAATTAAGGAATGCATATTATCATTTTGAATCTGCTAACCTAAGATTTGTAGGTGAGTCATCCACTATGAACATGCGATGTTTCAATCTTATTGTTTATTTTTTCAATTGGGTGAGAACACAATAAAATGAAAAGTATCATTAGATATTCTCATAAGGATTTGAGGAGTCTTGACTTATTTAATTCATTATCTAAATGCCCATTTTAAAAAATTGTATTATTTGGATATTCTAGTATATTCAAATTTGTGAACCTCTCATGTTCTTGGTCTTAATGAAACAAGAAGAAAAACATATATGCAAATTATTTAATTTCTATTGCTCTATTAAAAAAATTCCATATTTTGTGTCTTTGTGATAAATGTGGAGTAACAATATCTATGATCAAACAATATATTATCAAGTTCAAACAATGTCACAAAGTCAAGTGCTGAATTACTTATTGCATTTTTTAACAAAAAGCATAAGAAACATTCTACATGGTCACAATTTACAAACCACCAAAACTACAAGTTGCAACTTGCTTCCTTCATATTTTAAAACAAATTACACAACAAATGCCATTAAATTGTCCAACAATAATTATTGTAGGTATTAATATAGACATCTTAATTAAAACATATTTGCAGTGGACCAGATTACAAAAATTAATCAACAAACATAACTTTAAACGTACTTTTTCAAAAAGTGCAACTCTTCATGATACACAAATAGATCATGTTTGGATGGACACACCCACACAACAAAGGCTATTTTTTATCAACATAAGCTTATTGAATAGATCACAAGGCAACATATTTTGCTTTTAACTTTCTAAGTATCTTCCACAATTTATTACCACTTAATTAAAGCTTGTAAAAAAGAAAATTATTCCAAAGTATGCACACAGTTTTTTAAATCATGTTTTACATACTTTTACTGCTCATAGGATTTTTCTTTTTTTTAAATTGTTAAAGATCCTTTAACAAGGCTGATAACTGGGTGTTTTCTCAATAACTGGTCAACACTGGTAAAGATAATGCATATCAAATAGCTGTATAGTGGATTCAATAGTGTACAAAGCTTTCTAGGCTTTATTTCACATAATTCCCTTGACCAGATTCACTGTCCTAGTTAATTCTTAATATCAGCGGAACAGAGAACAATTCTTTGGATTCATCCCCTTTCTATTCACAATACAAATCATAACATGTAACTAGGGCCATGCTATGTGACCTTACCAGGTTTTCCTCGATCTAATTCCTTATAAGGATTTCCTAGCAGCCTTTTGCACAGCCAACTTTTAGATGGTGCGTACTCTAGAAACCACACATTATCTTTCATATTTACTTGATAGATTATGAGGTGAAACCGGATGTCAATTCAATTGGGTTCATTCATAACTGAGTCATAATAGGCTTTCAATGGATGGTACATTGGTGGTTGTTGGTTCAACTCATGCTAGGCACATATAGTGTTTGGGCTACAACACTTGAGAGAGGTACTCACTAGTGTTGGGCGAGTATCACATTTTTATGATACATGTTGGATTTGGTTTTCATAAAAAAATTTATAAAAGGGTTCGATTTTCACTTTTTTTTCCCCCCTAAAATTTATATGCTAGGCAAGGGTATCAATATTTTTTTCTTAAACAACCGATTCTCAATATGCTAGTTCTCAAAATTTTGAGAACAACCAGTTCTCCTTTGTCGGTTCTCACAAACTAGGTATTACTTATTAATTGGTTATTATGAATTTTTTTTCCAGAAAATCAATTAAATTTTTTTTTTCTTACTAATGAAAAAATTACAAACATTGTTACAAACAACTTTTTAACACTAAATAATATTTTTTTTATTGAAGTTTTACATTTCAACAACTTTATCCTTTTCAAATTCACCTTCAAACTCCTCTAACTCCTCTTTTAGATCTACATCCTTTTCAAGGAATTCCACTAAGTTAGATGGAGACTTACAACCTATTCTAAAATCATTAAGCCAGTTTTTGTTGAAAAATATCAACTTCTCTAAATTTTTAGTTTGTAAATGACATCTTTTAAGGTTAGTAAATATTCCAACCAAAGAAAAAATTCTTTCTATTTCAATTTGAAATTCAACAACACCCAAAATCTATTGAGCTAAAAACCCAATTGTAGGAAACATTGCTTCATGTTTTTACTACCATTGAAGACGACATTTGATGTCCTTAACATCCAATTGATATCTCCTAAAAACTAGTAGTTCCCTTTTCATAAGCTCCTCTGCTAGTTCATTTGTGCTTGCAATTTGCTAAAAAATATTCAAGCTGCAATCTTGTTCAAAACTATCTTGGTTAACATAATTTCTTATTAACCTTACCAAAGGATACAAATGCTTGTGGCATTTCACCAACATAGGATACAAGGATTTTCTATCATATTCCTCAACAAGAACAACACTTTGCTACCTTCCAACAAATGAGGATACTATACGAAGACTTTTAAACCTGGGGTCTAACATTAAAAAGATCATATTATGAGCTTTCATGTTTTCATATTTCTTTAAAAATGAAAGGAAATAATCTAACACATTGATTACCTCCCTTCTAATGTTAGAGGCCAACAAAGATAATTCATTAGAAATAATGGAATCATCTTCCATTAGGATTTCAAATGAAGGAATAATTTTGTTTTCTTCCTTCAATTTCAAAATCATGAAAATAACAGAATGTAAATCATCATTGAAGAGCCAATGTCCGTGGGACTAGTTAAAAACACAAGCAAAAACAATTGGAGAAAGAAAGTCCACTGTAATTTGAAAAATGTGCTAAGTTAGAAGTGGAAGCATTCAATGAGTGACTTTGACAATAGTCTGTTTGTTATAACAAAAGACAATGGCAAAACAAAATTGTAAGGCCTCTTGAAACATAATGACCTTATTAGCAAATTTGCAACAAAATTAATAATAGAAAAAAATTAATTATTTTGTATTATTTAGAATTTCAAAAATTGTAAACTATTGAAATAATAATGAAACAAAGAAGATTACTTGGTTTTCATTGGAGTGTTCAATTTTTTGGGGCAAATGCCAATCTCAACACAAGCCTTGTTCCATTCTTGCTTTCCTTTTCTAGATTTTTTAGGCCAAGTGGTGCACTTTTGTAGATTTGTTTGAACAAACTTAATAAAAACATACTTGAAATCTTTACACACCTTTTCCTTTGTGGTGCCATATTGACATGTTTTTGAAAAAACATGCCTAAAGCAAAGTGCCTTGAAAGCTCTTTTTTAAACCAAAAGATTCACAATTTATAAAAGTTTTTAATGCACTAGTCATTGCATTGAGATTTCATCTTTGACATAAGCAACGATTTTTTTCTTTGAACCATGTTTGTCCAATAACTTTGTCAAACTTTTAGCCAATGTTTGACTAATAGTCTTTGTTGCCTCAAACAAGCCAATAGTTACATGTTTTGGTTGCTAATGCAAAAACATCATAAGCTTCCTTAGACATCCAAAGATCAAAGGTAGCTATTGTAAAAAAACAATTTGCCAATGTAGGAAGAACATACTATTGACTTGTCTTTTCAACTAACCCTGACAATATCTCTTGTGAAAATTGCCTTCTTGAAGGGAAATTTAATTTTGGACATAAATGAAAAATTAAACGTTTCATCCAAATGCTTTCCATAAACAAAATTGATAATTTTTTCTTGACAATCAAAAGACCCAAGTCTTCTAAAAATTCTTTTTGCAGCACATCCTCTTTTTTGAAGGAATCTTTGATAGATTTTTAAAAATAAATTACCCACTAGACACAATCGCTTTTTGTTTTGCTGGTTGTCTTTCTTCTCTTCCTTTCAACAAGAAAATTACTTCTTTTTCAAACATTTTTGTAATAATAATGTGTTCTACATCCACATTTTTTTAGAAAAGTTATTCCATTTGTCATATAATAAGAAATTAATCCTTTCTTTGCTTGAGTTTTCAAATTTATTCCTATTACAAGTTCTTGATAACAAAGGATACAACACATGATTTGTGTATTCTCAAGGTCAATTTCTACATTATCATTGACACAATAAAAACTCCAACACAAAGGTAATCTTCCATGTGGTTGTTAACTTTTTTTTTGTGTATGCAATTTTTTAAGATTTATCTTCACTTGTTCTTTTCTTTCATTTTCTGGATTCTTGTTTATTGTTGTTTTCACATTTACATTTTCTTCCATAATTTCATCATTCGTATAAATTTCAATTATTTCATTATTTTCAATTACAACATTTTCATCTGTAGATGATTGTTCCATTGGTAGTTTTCATAATAATATTTCCAAAGCTAAGTAGGGCACAAGATTAACCTACAATTCCAAATTTTCTCACAAACAAAAAAGAAAAAAAAATCAAATATTCACAAATGGTTAAAGTTTAGAAAAAAAATTTACAAAAAAATTGGTTTAAGGGTAAAGTTTTGAATTTTTTTTTACATACAATGGGATTGAAGGTTAGGAAAAAAAATTAAATCACTCACTTTTCTTTCATTAAGATTACAACAATGTATAATGATAATTTTTTTTAGAAAAATTGTTTGGGTTTATGGATATCTTGCACATTAACAAACAAAAATGCAAGTTACATTCCTAAACAAACATATTACAATAATAAAAAAATAAAACCAGAATATTAAAAAAAAAATCAAAGACAAAAAACTACTTAGTAACAAGATGAGGTGACGAGGCAATATTTGAAGCAGCACAAGGCACAACAAGACAATGAAGTAACAACAAGACAAGAGGCTCAAAGGAAAGAAACAAAAGGAAAAGAAAAGAAGAAAAACAAAGAGAGAGGAAAGGCGAGGAAAAAAATAAAGAGAAAAAAGAAAATTTGATTTCTATGATCCAAACTCAAAACTCCAAAATCTAAACAACACAAAACATTAAAGAACACAACACACACAAAGCCTAACTTTTGTGAACACAAGTGAAAAAATGCAAGAAGAAGAACTAAAGTAAAAAAGTGCATTTTATAAGAAAAATTAGGGTTTTTTGGAATTGGCGTTGGAATGTGGCATCTCCACACCTAACCCTAATTTTTTCACATAGGATTCACTTTAAACCTTTACCTTGGTTAGGTCAAACCTGAATCAAGTCTCACTATTTTTATTTTTTAGAAACTTATCTGGTTATCACCATCTGGTGCTCACACAAGTGAGAACTCCTGATCCAGTTTTCAGGCAGGGTATCATTCAGTGTGATACCCTGAGGGGTTCACACTCCAATGCCCAGCTGATGCCCAGAGGGATTTGTGATACCCGCCCAACACTGATAACTCACACTCACATTATGGTATGCTCTTCTGCAAGGACTCCTGCTAAATATAATAGATGTGTAGGGTACCTTAGCCATCACCAGACATTGCTAGCATTACTATGCCCTGTGTTCAATTATCACCTTTCTTGTACACTTTGCTGAGTGTGCAGAGTACCACATGCTTTCTTCATGGTTTCACCTAAATAGATATGGGCTGGCCACTGCAGGCATAGTTAATGTGAGGATCCATGTGGTAATGCGGAGGGATATCATGGTTTAGTTGGCTGGCAATTGACTGGTTAAACCAAGTGTGGCTGGAGCTATAACTGGTTTCTCCTTCTGCTACAGATTTCTCTGATTTAGCCAGGCTAAACCAGCACCTGCACTGTACCTTCTTCTTGAGTGGGGTTTCTTATTAGTGGCTGTACTCAACCCAGGAAATGTTAAGTTTGAACTTGGAGACCTTGATTTACTCTTGGGACATGATATTCTTTGAACTGGACATTTATAGTATTTAGAAGCATCCCAACAAAACTTTTGGGTTTTTAGTTTTAACCCATATACTCTGAACATAACACACTGGTCCTTGCTTAAACAAAGTGCACATGGAATGTGCTAGAACACTTTTATTTTCTGTTTTCTTCTTCCATGCACAAACTACAAGATGAGAAGAGGTGAATTCTAGCTAAACTGGACACATGAGCAACAAATTAGTTATGATGCCATGTCAAAAAAAAGACAAGGAACTGACTTTGAAACTTTGTTCATATGAAGTTATAGTAAAACTAGGTTGCCAATCCATCCACACACTTCACATATATAGCAAATGTACTTTATCATAAAATTGTTGAATTTATGAACAATAGAACATAATGAATATCAAACATATTGAGACATTAGAGTGATGAACATTTTTGCGAATATGAACTTGTTATTATTGTGGTTGGCAACTAATTGCAGCACACTAAAGTGAAATCTTACAGGCAATAAAGTTTGGTTTAGTTGTTGGGTGCACCAGGGAAATGATCCGTATGACATCTTAACATAGAGGTGGTTTTGTATTAGAGAACAAGATGTCCATGACCAATTCTGTGGTGTTAAAAGTAGGAGTCCAGATCAGTGTTGTCCAGTTCTGGACTTTGAAAGGATTTCCAGTTTTTTAGTTTCATTTTATTTCATCTAAATTTTCAGTGTAAGTTTGAGGACAGTTTTCTAGATTTAAAAAATCTCCAATACACTTCTCAAAAACTTAGAGCTGAGTCTGAGTTAAGAATTGGTTCAATTTCATTTACATTGCTCCAAACAAAAATTAATAACTTACATAAATATGTACCCACACTAATGAGCAGTGAATTATTAATGAGGAGAAAATAGAGAAAATATATAATAAAAAAACTAAACCCTGACAGTCAATGAAACAAGGCATCAAACCCAGTATTTTTTACTCATTTACAAATGGGGGTGGGTTGCTTCTTTGAGAGAAGGGGATGTACTTTTAAAAAGCCTTGATGCTTATATCTTCAAAGAACCTAACCCCTTTTACAAAGACAATAATCCTGGTTCCAGTTTTCAAAAGAGACTAATTCTATGTCCGGATTCAAATCTAATTTTCTTAATTTTCTGAACCTCCAATGCGATACTAAAAATCCAAGTCTGAAACGTCAACCTGCAAATAAACCTGAACTGGCCAATACTGGGCACTTCAAAATGGCCAAGGTGAAACCAGCAGCACCCATGTCTATCTATACCTTCACCTTTTTGAATAAGGCCTCCTAATGGCCATAGTGAGCCCTATTTGAACTCAGAGACCCTGATTGAGTATAAGCACAGGACATTTGTATTGTTTGGAAGCAATTTCAATGGAGTTTGCAGCTTTTACTAGTGAGTGTGGGTGCTGGTTCAAGCAATGCCTTTGGCGGGATCATCAACAAGTGCCCATTCTCCCTCTCTATAAGGCAGCAGGGGAGCTTACATTAGCTTCCCTGCTTTTAACTATAATGAGTTCAGGTCACAACACTTGCACTCTTGAATGCATACCCAATCCTTGCAGAGGTTTGAAAAGATTGCCCTGGTAAAATACCTTCAAGGCCTAAAACCACATTCAGTGGACATGAGCTTTTGGCCTAAACCTTATTGCTTTTCTTTGAAGGGTAAAAAGCCATTCAATCACTAATGTTTAGTTGGCCAACTAAACATATGGCCACAAAATTGGTGGTGAGTTAGTGCAATTTTATAGGGTGCCACAAAGATAACATGGGTTGACACTGGACACCTGCAAATGACAGATAACAACACTAAAATCTATGTGGCATCCACATGGAATGAAGGAGATGTTAAAATGATATTTGTTTACCATCCAATGTTAGCTTGCTGTGAACTTACAAACCAATTGTGATGGTATGTGACAGAAAAACATGGATGCAGTTTAGTTTCAATTTTTGATACTGACCAGCCTATGAGGGATGAAGAATTATTTTCCTTTCCAGATCCTTCTAGATGCTGAAACCATTTTAATGTACAATATTACTGAGTGTAAATTTTGAGGTGGAAATTTTGATTGAAAGTTAGTATTGTGTTAATTATGGCTCTTGTTGGAATGCAACGAGGCTGTTAATGTAAGACAATTTGTTGGATTTTGTGTTGGTAGTCAAGAAGAATGTATTTTGTGTTGGTATTCAAGAAGAGAGAATCGCTGGTTTGAGCCTGGGTCGCAGATGTATGATTCAATTTGTGAGCTACCAAGAGCTGCACATCCCAAGGGAAAAGATTCTTACAGATATGAGTTGTTTAGTCATGGGCTATGTGGTCAATTAGGCTTAGATGAGTGTGTGTGTGTGTTGTGGGATAGGACTATTGCAGTGAATGGATTTGAAATTACATTTTGCTCATCCAGTGAAAGGCGCAAGTGGGATGGTGGAGGGTTGCATTGTGAGTTTGCAGTGTTTATACTCACCAATTTTTTGATCACAGGTAAACAATCTACCCCAAAACTGGGTTGATAAGTGAGTGTCTAAAGTGTCAAATGAAACCAACTGCACCCCATGCATACATGTAGCTATAAGGGATTACACATTGACATGAGATCACATATTATGAGAAAAAACATTGTGTCACAACTTATATAGTGGATGGAAGACTCTTGTTGGTAATTTAGGGTTGATCTTAAGAATGAGTGAAGGCCTGCTCCCTTTAGGCTTTCTTTGATATGAGGGTCTTAGTCTCGCACTTGGATTCATCTTGGCGTTCTCATACCTTTGCCCCCATGCTCGCTTTTTGCTAAACACCTAAAGTATTTGCACATCATAAACCATGCATTGATGAGTTTTGGCATTCAGACTTGTCTCATAATCTAGAGTTAATTTTGATTTCTAGATGGGTGGGACTCAACTCATTGCGGACTTCCCAAGTGGTACGAGACCTTGTCACTTGGGATTATCATCTCCCATCTCTCGGCCTAACCGCAGACTTGTATCTAGTTCAAGGACTTAACATGTTGATAACATTTTTTTGAGCCCTTTCTTCAAACCCTCACTCATTGACATCTATATGACTCATGAGTGCTACCAAATTGAAAGTCAAATTCAATCTAACACTTAAACTTGTAACTCAATCTGCCACGAGGTTGCTCTTTGGTGGTCCAGACTTGGGCCTCAACTAGGTGAATCCTCCCACTTGAGGGCATGCTTAAAAGGGCATGTCACTTAGCCTCAAGGGTGAGAGCCTTTGGGGGAATGTCTAAAATTTAAGGGAGGGTCCCAGGGAGCAGATCTTACCAAGCGTAAAGTATGAAAGGTTTTTCATTTGAATGGTGCAAAGTTTGCTTGTGAATGCTTGAAGAACCCTTCAATTGATGAAAGCATTTTACATGAGGACCTGCTTTTATCGTAGGGTAATGTTTGAAGCTCTGGGCATTATTGGAATACGGCCCCATGGGAGGCAAAGTTGAGGCAGGCCCAGTTCTAGTCATGCTTGTGGCTGAGGGTGTTGCATGGTGTAAACATTGATGAATTTTTTTAACTAAAAAAGAATTCCCATGATACTTGGTAGATACTTGCTGAATCCTGACCATGTGTTATAGGGGGAAAAAAAAAAACATTAATGCAAGCATCTTGAAAAAGCAAAATGCAAGAGCATGTTCCATTAGCTTGTAGGCTTTGCCAAAATACCTCTGACTACATCACAAAATTTGTTGGAGGTTTTACAATACAAAGAAGAAAACCTTAAAGTGCTTAACATTGATGGCAATAGTGGAATAATAATAATTCACAGTTTGTTACTAATATCAGTGGTGAGTGACAAGGTCTACAACTCCCCATATTTGCAAGGAAAATTAACACGAAGTTATGTGACATGTCATGATAAAGTTATTCACAAATATCCTAAAACCTAGGAATAAAACCTTTGGTTTCCTTAAATGAAGGATGATAATCAAAATACAAGATGGGACTATGCTAAGGAAAGTACACAAGAAGATTTTCTCTTCAACCTAAGATGCTTTGAATTTCCTCCCATCTTTTCCTATGTTTTGTTTACATTTATGTGTTTATCTAAAAGGCTTATTTATGTGAAGGAGTTAAGGAATTTTAAAAAGTTTACCTAAAAAATTAATTAGGGATTTCTTAAGTTGGGAATACCTAAAAGGGAGTTAGGGAATTATACAAAGTTTTTTCAAGAGGTTAATTAGAAATTTCTTAAGTTAGGGGATATCCGAGGATTATTTAGGGGTTATTTAAGGATTTTTTAAGGAGACATCTAAAGGTTTGTTTAGGTTATGGGATATTTAAGAATTACTTAAAAAGCTACCTCGGGAATCCAAGAATGGATCTGAAAACTTACTTAGGTTAGGGGATATCTAAAGCTTATTTAAGGGATTACATAAATCCTACCTAAGGGGCTACCTAGGAGTTATCAAAAGCTTACATAAAGATTTGCATAACCCTTATCTAGGGACTACTTATGGTGACATTTAAAAGTCTACATAGGTTATGACATTAGCACATAACATCGTTTTTATGCTAGTTCTTATAATTGAAATTCTAACCACAATAGACAACGGATAAATATGTTTTCAATCTTATCGGACAAGTCATTTATGTCAAAAAATTTACTAAGTCTATTCAATTAAAACGATTAAATAAAATTATCCAAAATGACTAAGATGACTAAAATTACTAATTGATGTGGTAATATGTAGGCAACTGCTTTAAATAACCTTTAGAAATTTCCTAATCTAAGAAATATTTTTCTAACACACTAAATAAATTCTATGTTGCCTTCTAAATACTTTCTGAGTATCCCCAGACATAAGCAAACCCCTTGACAGCCCCTAGATAGCCCTAAAGTGGACCCTAGAACATAAGTCTTCTGTAACCCCAATGTAAGTTTTTTATCATCCTTATTGTACATAGGTAGGTAGATAAATACTCCATATGTGAGTAGGTAGGGAGGTACCTCATGTGTAAGTAAGTAGCTCATAGGTAGTTAAATAATTAGACCATAGGTAGATAAGTAGGAAAAAAATCGATCTTATCCTAGTTGGCCCTTCACCTAATTAATTTCTTAATCAACCATAGCCTAGGTAGAATGTAATCTAGTTTAAGAAAAAATCTATAGTCATAACTTTTGGGAGTTCATCTTTAGTTTGATCCTCATCTTTGTAGTCATAACTCTGATCCTCACTTTGATAAGCTTTATTGATAACACAAAAGCGAAAATGAGTGAGCACAGTGAGGACCAGAGTCAGACCTAAAGTAGGGATTACTTTAAGCATACCTTTAATATTTATGACATCTTAACAAAAATTAGCACTTATTCTAACATTAGGAATAGGGAATTAGACCTTAATGCCAGGAAATCTTAACATCAGATGCAACCTGAGTCTAAACCCTTTACCCTTTTCTTTAAGGGTAAGCTTAAGTTGTCCATACCCTGACATTAATCTTAAGATCCATATATAGACTGTTCTTTTTGACAGAAAGCTGAAGGCAGAAGTACAATATTTGTAATTGGGTTGGAAGCTTGCTAGCATGGGTAAACATGATACATACAAAAAATTTATAATTTTAAACAGTAAACTTAAGGTATGTATGCTACATACAACATTCCTTTTAATAAGACTAAGCTGAAGTCAGACACATACAATATTATAACTGGGTTGGTGGCATACCACATTGTCGTGCCATAGTGGAGAGGGAGCCAGATCCGCATAAGCAAAGTTCCTAAATTGTACCCTCTATTATGGTCTCTTGTTCCCCTCTTTTGATGCATGGACATTGTACACCTACGGTGGCTTTACTAGCAAAGGCAATACAATGCATGCCTTTGAGGTAACATAATACATCTAACAATTCAACCACTTTTTACCAAATTGTTGTATCAAATTGGGTGGTAGGGAGTTGGATCCACATAAGCAAAGTTCCTACATTGTACCTTCTATTATGTGTAAGGTAACGCTCAAGGAGTGGGGCGTTCCTGAAAGAATCACCCGCCTGAGGTGGAGCGGAGGGGCTCTTACTTTGGGAACACCCCACTCTGGGGGCATCACTCAGTGCAAAAAATGTCAGAAAAAAACTGCTTTTAAATTTTTTCCCATGGTACCCACTGCGTACCACAGGGGTAAAAAGAAAAAAAATGAGAGGTGGGCCTTTTGGAAAAGCCAAATGCTGACTTGGAAAAGTGAAGTGCCTGTGCACTCCTCCAGTGGGAGTGAGCATTTTGCTTTGCAGAGATAAGATTGTGCCCTATAATGTGACCTCCAATTACACTAATTTTTTTCTGACAGGTTTTTAGTCTCTTGTTCTCCTCTGTTGATACTTGATACATGGACAGTGGATTCCCATGGTGGCTTACTAGTACAATGGCCCATGCATTTGGGGTGACATAATATGTCTAACACTGTCAATCACTCTGTACCAAATTGCATAGCTAGATCTGCATAACCAAAGTTCCTAAATTGTAACACCATCACCATCTGTGCTCAGTATGTGACCCTGAACATTAAAATTGGATGAAGAAAAGTCAACATATGATGGTTTGGCTCAGGAAAATGGTTTTTCTATTGCATATGTGCTCAGTTTGCTGAGGCTAGTGAAAAGTGCAGCAAAACTGTGCACCTGCTAGAGAAGAGTGTAATAAATATGATATGACTGCTACTCCCTGTTTCTGGTTTGCTATTAGTAGTTCCTACCTATTTGCAGTCCCCGTTTCAGTTTTATGGGTGAGGTTGCGAAAAAGTAAATAACTAAACTTAGATGTGAGGAATATTTTGGCAGGTTCACGTACTGAGCACTGCTGGGGATGCTCTAGAGCCGCTCCAGCTGTGCTCAATATGTGACCCTAATCCAAACGCTTTAGAACATTCTAACAAACACTAAACTTCATCCCAACTCCACGTGCAGTAATGAATGAATTCTTCAATGAGCCCACAAAACATAATCATTTGCAAGATGTGATAGACATGTTTACATTACACATACACCCCATGGGCACCCAAAGAACCTACCAACATTTTGACAAAGTAGACGCATGAATATCTAGGGAAATTGCCCATAGTGACGTCATATCGGTTGTTAACAAAAATAATATTATAAAGTCGTCCATACCCAAGTGGCGAGACATCAACAACAAGGAAAACAATGCATTGGAGAAGTAACCTACCAGCTTCCCAATTGTTCATGTGTTATTATATTATTTTGAACACAAAAGGTTGTTTCACCTTCTTGCCGCCATGAGTTGTAGGCCAACAACTTGCATCGAACAGCTTCACAAGGTTGTGACAACTCATAATAAGCACATGGGAATTATTTGAACTAGAAGATTGGAAACCAAATAAACTTCAAATATTATTTCTACATAAGTGGTCAAAGGAAAACCTTACCTTTTTAAAAGTTGTTACCTCCTTTTGGGTCAATTAATACCTTTTTGGATGAGCCATATGATTGGAATTACAAGCTTAACAACTGTAAA
>Ga0116231_10000919_pt1 | contig 56861 bp, 36 predicted proteins | sample S1TSphgellanicum_2_FD_89695 | JGI IMG/M metagenome (GOLD analysis project Ga0116231, IMG submission 89695) | Host-associated microbial communities from peat moss isolated from Minnesota, USA - S1T2_Fd - Sphagnum magellanicum MG | ecosystem: Host-associated > Plants > Peat moss > Unclassified...
TAATTTGTTTTTGTTTTTAGTGGTTTCGTGGTTTTGTTATGTTTGGTGGGTGGTGTGGGGGGTTTGTTGTGGGGGGGGGTGGGGGGGGGGGGGGGGGGGGGTGGGTGTGGTTATTTCTGGTGATATCATGGGAAAAAAATAGAAATAAAATTCCACCATGGCACTTTATGTCAAGTAACCCCTTGAAATACGATATTCCCAAAATGAATGCCCCTTGGCTCCACTTCAGGGGTGCTTATTTCAAGAACACCGTGGCATTCGGGGTATTCCCATACATGTAAAGAACTGATAAAAATTGTGTGGTGTACATGGAAGGTAATGCCCAAGGAGTGGGGCATTCTCAAAATTATAAGGTTCCACCCAAGGTGAGAGATAAGGGTGCTTAATTTGAAAACACCCCGCTCTGAGAGCAGTACCCTATCTAAAGCACAAGCAGAATTTTTATTTTTTATTTTTTTCTTATAGTTGGCTGATACCCAGCAGGTTTCATGGGAAAAAATGACCAAAAAAAAGAAAACAGGCCAGGTGCAATGAAAGGCAAAATGCACACTGCAAGGGGTATAAAGTGAGTGTTTTTTTCCGGGTAATGGGCCTCTTTGATTGGCCTATCAAGAAAAGAAATCTGAAACTTTGGAAAGTCCCCCAATGTAGTGCTAAATAATTTTTTTAATTTATAAATCCCCTTTGGAAATATACACACACACACATATATATATGAAAATTTGGTCCTCAATATAGGCAGTTTTTTTGGCATGTTCTTTGGAATCTGAAACTCCAGAATGAGACCTTTTACAGCATTTTCTTTCGTAACATGCTTCTTTTTGCTAAAATTGAGGAGAGATAATAGAGTTATCCGTAAAGTAAGAAAAACACAGCACCAGAACCCTGAGTTTGGTCATACACAGGGTGAGATTAAAATAAAAGCTGCAAAAAAGTACTTTAGCATTCAAGGTGGGATGAAACTCAGCAAACCATCAATTTAAATTGGTGGTATACTGAGTTTCATCCTGTCTTTCCTTTATCCTGAGCGCCTCCACTGCTGCTACCTATATTTTCACTGTTCCTAACTGTACAACTATTCTAATTAGTCTCGAACCTTGAGCAGTAAATGCTGAGTTTCAGCATTTCATACTGAGATTTAATAAAATGTTGTTACTTTGCGGATGCCACTGAAAGAGAGGATAGGGGGTGAAAGGAGGCCCAAAGACAGGGTGAAAACAGGGCTACTTTAAGGATAACTCTAATGTTCCACCAAATTTTAGGAAAAAGAGATAGACTTGTCAATTACTAGTGGGTACCCGTGACGGTCGGACACAATCCGCCCGTGCCTGCAAGCCCGCGTTGCTGCTTTTGGCTCTCAGGACATTGGGTTTCAGGACCTCGGTATTTGGCTCTGAGGACCTGGGTTTCACTCTCAGGACCTGGGTTTCAGGACCTCGAAAAACGGGCACTGGGTTTCACTCTCAGGACCTGGGTTTCAGGACCTCGAAAGCTCTCCATCCTACGGTCGACTTATCTTTTTCCCGTCACTTTTCTCTGCGTCCACCGTCACTTTTCGCTGCGTCCACCGTCACTTTTCTCTGCGTCCAGTGGTCACAGACGGACAGACGCACGCACGGACCCGTTCGTCCGTCCGTCCGTCCATCCGTCCGTCCGGGCCGGTTCCGCCATAGAAAATGCTAGCCGATGGTCAGTTATAGGCCGGGCCGGTTCTGCCGTAGAAAACGCAAGCAGAACGCCCAGTCACCCAACCACGGACTTAGTGAATTTATATATAAGATTGGATACTTACTATGCAATGGTGAACTAACTTGAAGCAAAGAGGAGTAGCCTCGAGCTCTCTATTATTTTTATTGGCCGTGACTTATAAGGCATGGATATTGGGTAGATAATCATTATAGAGTATAGTGGCTTCAGGGGATTTTGGCCTCTAGAAACTAGGTTAGATGATTCATCTAATTTGGTTGGAAATGGATTCATATTCATTTATTGATATTTTTTTTTCTCCTTCGCCTTCTCAAATGTGCATCCAACCCTAAGTGACTTTGTCACCATTCCATAACCCACAAAACTAAATTTGAAACTATTTTCTCCAAAGATGGTTAAGGCATACAAATTCATATAATTCTTTCAAAATATAACAATGTGATGGAAAACATTCAAATACAGATGTGATAACAAGTCTTTTTCTTTTTGGTTTGAAATTTTGCACAAATGTGAAAAATAAATGTTAAAACAAAAAATTTCATCACTTTCTTTTTATTGAAAAAAAAGTCATTAGATTTTCAAAAAATTGAAAATCTTGTTGCAACATTTCCCTATTGGTTTTGGTTTGATAACAATTTTTGAAATGTTTATATAGGTTTCTAAAACTTGTCGTCATTTAATGTTAGATCCCTTTTTGATTTCTCATAACTAATGTGATGTTAAAAAATGAAAAAAAAAAATTCTTTACAACAACATGATGATGTACATTAAAATAGATTTATTGGCCCTGCTTTGTAAAGGCAGGGATATTGTGTTGAGAATCATTATAGAGTATAGTAGTTTCAAGGGATTTTGCCCCCTATCAACTAGGTGAGGTGATTCATCTTAATTTGGATGTAAAAAATTCACATTCATCTTTTGACATTTTGTTTTCTCTGTCACCTCCTCAAATGTGCACCCAGCCCAACTGACTTTGTCACCAATCCATAACCACAAAACTAAATATAAATATACTTTCTTCTAAAATGGTTATGGCACCCATCATATGCAAAATTTTCTGTAATTCTTTCAAAATGTGACAGTGCTATTGAAAACATTCAAATACACATGTCATGATGAGTACCTTTTTTCTTTTTTGGTTTCAAAATTTGCACAAATATGAAAAGAGAACATTTGGTCATTATTTTTTTTGAGAAAAAAGTCATTAGATATGTGAAAAATTAAAAGTCATGTTGTGACATCTCTCTATTGGTTTTGGTTTGGCAACAAAAATTTTAATGTTTAAATAGGTTCCTAGAACTTGTCATCATTTAATGTGATATCTCTTTTGGGTTCCTGATAACTAATGTGATGTAAGAAAATGAAAAACAAAATCATGATTTTTTTCTTTTACAATAACATGATGTACATTAAAATAGATTTTTTAAAAAACATTCCCCTAGCTATGACCAATTTATCATAAATATCAATTGTTGATATTAAATTAATGGCAGGGCCATTGTGTATAACACACCAAGTTTTGTTTTTCCTCTTGCTATAACCAATTTATCATACAATATCTATTGTTGATATTAAGTGAATGACCTTCTATGGGACATAATCAAATGTTTTAATTGTCAATAGTAAGGGCGCTATGAAAATCAAGGTACTAAGAAAACAATTTTTTTACAATTTTTTGTTAGAACTTCCAACATTGCACGCAACTAATTTTTTTTAAATAAATGTTTATTAAAATCATTTAATTAATGCTGGAATGGTAAAGTTGCTTTCTTAGTTTGAAAGGGGTCACTTTTATTGGCCCATCACAATTTTTTTTAAAACATTGTGCACTCCCCAATAGAAGGACAAGGGTGATTCCCTTCGGCCCCTCACTCCAGAATATAGAAGCATAGAGGTGCTTCCCTTTGACACTCCCTCCCCCCTCCCCTTCCCCACCCCAACCTCTGGCCCTATATTTTATATTCAGAAAAGTTCAACTTTGGCAAAAGCAAATGAGATAAAAAGTGTGGTGCTATTGGGAACATCTTGGGGAACACCCTGGGAACAGAAAAGAAGCACAAACACTCCTTGTTCCCTGCCCCTACCAAACCCAAAAGCCGGAATGCGTGTCAAGAAGTCTCATTGGCCGCATGAAAACTATGGTCCTAAATTGCGGGCCCGTCACCATTTTAAAAGCTTGGCTAATGGAAGGAAAGGCAGCTATGGGTGCATATTGGTGGTACCATGTGTTGCTATACACACCATAGTTGGGAAGTAGATTAGGGCAAAATCCTAGCTCTTTTGTAAAGGAGTTGGTGCGGAAGTAGGTCATTATGCCACCAAAAATCATAGTTGTCTTTGGTAGGATTGGTGCAGTATCTATCATAGAAGGGTCCCCATTTGCTGTAGATGTCACAATGGGCATGCATTGGATAGCTAACTAGGCAATCTCCGGGTTTTTTTTAAATTGTCTTGATTGTGTACCATGTGAAGGTATTATATGTGGTTTTACATGTCACGATGGGTGAAGGACCAATTAGGTCATGGCACACCAAGGAAGCAAAATGTAGAGAGAGAGCCGTGTTCAATCACAAGAATTCGACACCAAATGTTACCTACCTCCAAAAGCGTGAAAGTGAAACTTTATATCCGTATAATTGTGTACGGAATATATATACATATCCCAAAAGAAAGGGCCAAGCACTTGCACACAAGCCCACCTCCTTTTCAACACTCTCAAAACTGCTTCCAAGACTATTGAGGAGTCCCGGGACTTAGACAAATGGATAAATTTTATGCTTTTTCTTGAGAATCAATTGACGCACTATTGAAATATTCAAACTTTTACTTGTTCGCATCACATCTTATTGGTCTCACAAAAGCCATGCAACTATAGCTAGCCTTTCTACAAATTTTAGGGTGGGGGTGGTGGAGTGGGGGATTTCCATGGTGGGGTTTCTAGTCATCAAAAAGAGTATGGACTATGGACCAGGCAAAAAAAAAAAAGAGCCACCCAAGATAAACTAGGAATATGACTCCAAAAATTAATCAAACAAGCTTGATTCCACAATTTCCTCTCTTCTTGAGGATTTCCGTGGTGGGGTTTTTAGTCATCAAAAAGAGTATGGACTATGGACCAGGCAAAAAAAAAAGACCCACACAAGATAAACTAGGAATATGACTCCAAAAATTATTCAAACAAAGCTTGGTTCCACAATTTCCTCTTTTGTTGAGCAAAGTCGGCCATGAAAGAATAAATACAATTTTTTTAATGTAATGGCAAAGGAACTTCTTAAGCATGCTTCTATTTTGCATAGTGGAGAGCTCAAAGTTCCCTATATATGGGTTCTAAGAGCATCCCCACCAGTGTTCAGTATGTGACCCTGCACATTAAAATTGGAGGAAGAAAAGTCAACGTATGCCTGTTTAGCTCAGGAAAATAGTTTTTCTCCTACATATTTGCTCAGTTTGCTGAGGCTGGTAAAAAGCGCAGCAAAGCTGTGCATCTGCTAGAAAAGAGTGTAATAAATATGATCTGACTGTCGGTCCCTGTTTCATAATGGTGGTTTGTTATTAGTAGTCCTCACCTGTTTGCAGTCTTTCAGTTTTATGGGTAGGGTTGCAAAAAAGTAAATAACTAAACTTAGATGTGAGAAATACTTTGGCAGGTTCACATGTTGAGCACCAGTGGGAATGCTCTAAGCTATGAAAAGTGATGAGTCTCCTTCGACTTTGTAGCCTATATATCCAAATCCTTTTTCCAAATTTTGGGCTTCAGTCTTTTCCTCCTCCTGAAGTTGATCACGTTGCAAAGCATGCCCAGTTTTCTCTTTTTTGCCGTACTTAAGCACTACTTGCTCTACACATAAATCCAAAAAGCCATCCAATGAAGGCTTTTGGGGAGCAAGCAAGTGTACACAAAATAACAAACAACAAATAAAGTTCCTAAGTGTAATGTAATACACTCGCTTGTGGCAGGGTTTTTTTTTCTTTTTCCCAATTTTGTGATGTACCTGAAGTGGCAATCATCCATAAGATAATTTAGCCAGATTTGGCTACATACTAGATATGAAAGTAGAAAAAAAGACAGAATCCTTCTATGTTCTTGGTGACCTATTGGAACTTATCATCAAAATATGGCAATTTGAAAAAAATTCCTTTGAAATCTGTCGAATTTCAGTCTTTTTTTCATGGAAAATCCTTCATATACGTCAAATCATATTTTTCAGGTCAAAATTTGGCAAAATTTCTGCCCCCCCAACTCTCCGCCCCAGGTAAGGACCAATATGGCCGGACCTCCCACTTACATGGGAGGAAATTACAAAAAACTTCATGAAATTCCAGTTTTTAATTCCCCACCACATGAGCAAATCTCAATGATTAAAGCAAATCTGGCTATGAACAAAATATGAAAGTAAAAATAAATAAATCATCCTTCTATGTTGTTTGCTGGCCCTGCTAGAGCTTAATACAAAAATCTAGCAATTTGATTTGAAAATTTCTGAAATTTGGTGATTAGAAAACCCAAAAAAACACTATTTTTAACACCACTTTCCCCCAATGAAAAATCATCACAGTGATAAAATTCCTCCTCAAAAAACCCCTGAGACGGTACCCGTATATGGGCATTATGTACATTCGGAAGCTGCATGCTCCGGGTATGAAACTCAGAAGCCACCTTGACCACCGACTTTTACTAAGTTTTACTAGTTTTTAAATTTTTTATTTATTTATTTATTTATTTATTTATTTATGTTAAACAAGGGTTGATCGTGAATATATAAACTGACACAGTCTTACTTACAACAACCCTGCAACCTAAAATATTTCTTACTAAGATATTTTCATACGATGGAATAATCATCAAGTGTAAACCCCTCATGTTGGGTAAAATTGTTGAGACACTGAAATACAACAATTGCCAACTATCCGTCGTAATTGACTTGATTAGGTTACTCATATTAAATCAAAACTATCATCAACTCGGAACAAGTTCAACAATTTCCATGTTGCATATTACATAGCCCGTTTGTCACTTAAAATAGTAAGACCAACGGATTCCTATTGATAACATGCCCTCCAAATACAATGAAAAGAAGGTTCAGATTATGGTGATTAATTATTGAATATATATATATATATATATATATATATATATATATAAACATTTTAAAAAATTCATGACAATAATTACCTTGGGAAAATACTCTTACCATATGCTCTTCAAACCCCTTTAGATTTTTCCCCTCATTTTTTCATTACAAAAATGCTTTGAATATGTTTTTTTATGCTATTGATGGATTTGATTTTATTTTTCCTTTTTTTGATAGGATGTTTGAAATTTCACACGTCCATGTTTCCAATGCCAATTGCACAAGTAAATCGTCTTACTTCACTTTGAATTGTCTTTGAAATGTGCCATACTGGTGTAAATAGAGTAAATGTTCATCATTTACCTTTACTTTTACTTAGATTGATAATTTTTCAAAGCATTTATACCCTTAACCTTATCTAGTTTTGAATTTTTTGGAAGTATATTTACCCTCACCCAGCTGATATCTATTTCAAAATTTTAAATTTACCTTTATCTGGCTGATGTATTAAAATTGATATACCCATCCAACATTGATAATTACGCCAAATTCAAACCATTCATCCGTGTCAGTTACAACTAGTATTGTCCAGTTGATGGTTTTTTAAAAAATTAGGGTTATGGTTCCGGCTAAATTCGATAAGGTGGAATGTCATGTCTTTCAATAGTACACATAGAATGATTTAAGGGTCTAGAGTGGTGTGGGCAATTGCTCCATGTATGGTACAAAGTGCAGAATTTCAAGAGCCTAAATGGACTTTTTTCTTGGAAAATAACAGAATCTCCCCTCATCAAGATTGCACTTGCCATGAGCCCCAGTAGAGGGATTTGTTATCTGGTAACTTTGTGTTTAGATTCATTATAGAGTATAGTAGCTTAAGGGATTTTGGCCCCTAAGTCATAATAGGTCTATTTTTATATGAGCATTTTTGAAAGATGATATTTTGGCGTGTGTTTAGAGATTATTTATGGAGTTACAATATCTTGAAGGATTTTGGTTTCTTCAGAGGATTTTTTGAAGATTATATTTTTGCATGGTGAAATATTTGAGTTTCCATAATGCTTTCTTTTTGCCTTAAGATACTTTTTAATGTAAATGGCAAGGCTGCAGTGTGACACCCCTTGCTTGTTGATTGAGCAGAGAAGTCTTTGACAACATCCACTTGAATGTTTTCCTACATTATGAATTGGGTCATAAATCATCAATTTGATGTTAGGATGATGATGATGCTCAACATCCCCATGAACTTTAAACGAAAGTTTTAAAGAACAAAAATCAGTGCTTTCTACATCTTGGACTGATGTTTTGCAATCTCGGTTGCATTACGATTATGTCGGGACATATCCATGAAATTTTAAACAAAGTTTCACTATAGCAAAAGTCAGTGCATTCTGCATCTTGGGTCTGTTTTGTTTGTTTGTTTGTTTTGCAATGACCATCATGTTCAGATGATGATGTTCAACATACTCTTGGATTTGTTTTTTAACAAAGTTTCAAAACAGTAGATTATCGTTGCATTTTGGACTGTTGTTTTGCAATTTGAGTTGTGGTGACAGGGAAGAGCTGTGTTTTTGTGTGTTTTCAGTGCAGAGTTCAACATTGTGCAAAAACCTGAACTTGGTGGGGGGCCACTCCCTCTGGACAATATGTGCTTGATAATTCCTGCTTATGAAGGTTTAGCAGCAAATCAAAAATGCTAGAAGAAACTTCAGATATTATGCTAGGAGCAGAATTTCATTCGCTCCATCCTAGAATCCAACATCCTAATATGCAACCATTGAACAATTTTAATCCAAAATGTTCATTGCTGATCATGTATAGGTGAGATGAGTAGTGTGCACTAAACCATAGGACCCCAGAAAAAGAAAAGAGCCTAAATTAAAAATTGTTGCAGAACCATTAAAGTTATCGATAAAGTCATCCTCTCTTTCACCCCCCTCCCCTCTGCTTTCACCCCCTATCCCCTCTTTCAATGGTATCTGCAAAGTAAGGAAATTTTATTAAATCTCAGTATGAAATGCTGAAACTCAGCATTTAATGCACAAGGTTTGAGACTAATTATAGTAGTTGTACAGGTAGGAGCAGTGACAATATATATCGCAGCAGTGGAGGCGCTCAGGAAAAAGGAAAGAGGGGATGAAACTCAATTTACCACCAAAATTGGTGGAAAAACTGGTTTGGGTCCCAATTATTTCGTTTTTGTAAATTTCATTCCCAGTTACACATTGGATGGCCTTTTATGCCAAAACTGGCCTTTCTCGTCCCCCTAGTCGACTGACTTTACAGATGACGTTATTGTCCTTTAACTTAAACAAGCCATGGGTTAATGTTTTGACAAGAGAAGTTGACCTAATAGCAGTGGAAGGCTCAATTGTATGTCCAATTCTCTTCACTTGGCATGCTATGGAATCCCTTCAACCATTTTAGAATTGCCCCCACTTGTTGAATCAGGAGGTGCATTGCTGTAAATTGTTGTGACTAATAGGGTAGAAATGCCTATCACCAAACACTTCAGAGATTGGAGCCTTCTAGCATCTTGTTCTTTGTCTGGTCTCAATATCCAAAACAAATTTGTGCTCCATCTAGCTATGCACCTCTTGCCATTTGAATCATTCAATTTGGTAAAGAAACAAAAAATTATGATTTTACTAAGTAAAAACCCTCTTTTCTTTTTTAATACAAATCTTATCAAACATTAAAACCATTGATGAACAAACACATGCACACCAATGGATGAACAATGTGCACTTGACACGTGTCAAGTTCTCACTTATAACCAAACTAGATGAATGCTAAAAAATTCAAGTTCTTGTTCAAAATGGTTCATCATACACCAAAGACTAGATCAAAACCTGAAGAAAAGGTTTTTGACCTACGGTCTTAGGAATGCAGTAGTTTGCTAACCCTAAAATATTGAATGGGTACCCCTAACTAAATGAATAGTTGGAGGTGTTGTCACTTTATAGGCTCAAGGGTTTGGAATGTGGTGTCCTCTTCTCTTCACTTCACTTCCAACCTCTCCAAAGCTTTTTCTTTCACTTCACTTCCAACCTCTCCAAAGCTTTTTCTTCCAAGCTCTGGAGAGTTGTCTAGAAAGTTCTTCCTATCCTTCTTAGTGACCTCGCTCTAGAAGCATCTCTTACTAGTGCAAAACAAGCAAAGCTAGGTTGTATTGTAACCTTGTGTCATCTCAAAGGAAGAGCAACAACTAAGCTTGTCTATCTTTCTTTGAAATGTTTTTTTATGGTTTTTTTAACATGTTTTTTTTTTTTCTTCTTATGATTTTTTTGTGTGCATGTGGGAAGACACCAGTGTGATTATCTTGTGTGTGTGTGTATGTGTTCCCAAAAACTTGTTGCCTTGTTCCTAGTCTAAAAATTTACTTCCCAATGATTCTACCTTGTTTACAACCTTCCTACCTTCTATCCTTCTTCCCAAAAACTTGCTACTTATTCCCAGCCTTGGCAACCTTGCTTCTAGCCAAATGTTGTTGCCTTGTTTCTAGCCTTCCAACCTTCCCAAATGTTGTTGTCTTGTTTCCTGTCTTGTTTCCACTTGTTGCCTAATTTCCAACCTTCTTAAAAACTTGTTGCCCTATTTTTAGCCTTCCCAAAAACTTGATCTATGTGTGTCCTTCTTCCCAAAAGCTTACTACCTCCTAATCCTCTTATTATTGTGATCCCTTCTTCCAAGCACTTGATGTGATCCTCTCCAAAAACTTGCTCCTATGATTTCAAAAATCTTGTTTCTGTCATATATTCTCATCTCCACCCATGTTATTTAAAGATTGGTTGATGCATTCGTAGTAGCAAGCTCAGGCTTTTCGTGTTCTCTTGCAGGTGATTGTTACTCTCCTAGATGATGCCTTCTTACCTAAACTTCTTGCTCTCCTAGTTATTGTTGTTACATTCCTATAGGAAGTTCATGTTGTCCTACAACATTTGGTTGCTACATTCCTATTACAACATGTCTCCTACCCAACATCTGAGCTTTTGCTTATGTTATAACCTCCCTTTGTTCTTGTGTTATATTACCAAAATTCAAATTGCTGGAAAGAAGCACCTGGGTTAGCACATCAACTGTAATCTACCTATGGAATTTATCTCCCACTTCCCTCACATTTGCAAAAGACCAAGCACTATTGAAGATTGTTCTTTCTCATCTCTCAACCCGCCTTTGGATCCTCATGATATTTGCATTAGTTGATGTAATTGTTCATTGTGTGGTCCTGGTTTCCTTTTCTTGCCTTCTCATTTCCTTTTCTTTGTCTATTACTTTTTTTTACATAGTTTTTTGACATAGAATGTTCAAATGTTGCTCTAATGTAACAACATGAGACTCGGAGTAGTCTACTAATGGTTTTGTCTCTCTTATTTTCCTTGTAAACAAGCTTAGTAACAACATGTTGCCAATAAGGAACACTTACGAAGTTCAAGCTATTGCATTCTAGATTTCAACTGTTTTAACTACTAATTTTTAGGCAAAGTTGGCTTCAGCTTCTGGTTTTTGATTACTACTTCTTGGGTAGGGTTAATAAGGCAAACAACTTTAGCTTCCATGTCAATTTCACTTAACCTTTGAACTCCTATTGTAACATATTCATGTCTAGGTTCATGGACATAGTATTGTGTTGTTGATTGCACAAGATCATTTTGGGTAGATTCACCTTCATTCTGCAAAATTCTAACGATGTTAGTTAATTCTACTATAGCTCTATCTTCGCCCCATTGGTTGCCATCTACTACTCCTTCTGATTGTCCATTTTCATCATTTGATATGTCCAAATCTAATTCTATTGTTAAGTTTGTTTCAGTTGTCCATTGCCCTAAGGTTTAAAGGCCATATCATTGTGGTTTTGAACCTTGCTTTGATGTTTTGCTTGGATAGCGACTAATTGAATGTTCTATCCACCCAACCTGTTAATGTAACCTTGTCTAGCTCTCTATGGTTGTTCCTGAACATGTTTTCATCTCTTTCCTTTCTAAAAACATATTTGAATGGCCTAAAGTAACTAACATCCAAAGGCTATAGAACATGGGAAGTGTGGGATGGAAGGGTAATCATATAGCCTTGCTTCATATGTTTGTTTGATTGTTTTTGAAATAACATGTGATCCATGTTCATTTAGAATTAAAAGGTGCTTATTTTGTTAAAATAGACCTCCTAGTATTAATCAAAAAAATTTTAAAAAAGTTTGAACAAACGTGTCATCCATGTTTTTTCTTGCATTTCCATACAAGATCCTAGCTTACATCATTGAATGTAATCCTTTTTAATCCTCTTAGCTTTGAAAATGTAAAAGCCATGAAGGACGCCTCTAGCTGCATTTACTACATAATTGACTATCATTCATTCCCTTGATTTTGGTATTATGTTGTAAACTTGTTGTGATCCTTTTTTTGCAAGCATTCATGTGCCATATTGCCTACTAGCCTAAATACCAGTTTCATCACAATTCCATATGTGGTTTAGAGGATAGTTGTGTTTGTTGGATAATGATTACAAATTCTCATAGAAATAATTGCATGCAACTGGGGTTAATCCTTGTGCCTTATCCAATCATTTTGCCATGCAAATGGATATTTCAAGGTGCTTTCACTTAAACCGACACCACCATGAGGTTCTAGGGATGCCATTATTGAATGGTGTTGCACATGTCTATGTTAACTCTGCCATTTTGAATTTCAATTTATGTAAGGAAATTGACAAACCACATTCCTACATGCCAAATACCCATTCAACAATTGTTGCATCTTCATCAACTAATAAAACTCCAAGTGGGCCACATTTTCTTGACATAATTTTGCCGGTGATATGGTCTAATAGGCTTGTCAAAGGTATGTTCCAATACCAACTTGCCTTTTTTAATTATGTAAACCCTCTTTCAATTGTGTCCATGGCCTTTTCTAGGTCTTCATTTCTCCAATTGCCTCTTGGACCAATTAATTGCTTAGTAACCCTTACTAACTTTTGTCATGATTGCGATTCAAGTTAAAGAGGCATGTTTTCTTTGTTAGGTGTTAATTAATCCAACACATTGCTCTTCCTCCTTCATGGTACATTGAAGTTCATGGCTAGTTGGACCCCCCATGACTAAGCCTCCACCAAACTAGAGGTTCTTGTGCATTATCGACAAGAAATATGCCTTTGTTCTTCTTGAAATTAGACCATGAATATAGAAAATCAATTAGTTCAAGGTAAGTAACGTGTGCATATTTTTCTTTTTTCTAGTATTTGAAATAAAATTGAACCAATCTTCAAAATCTAACCAAACCAAGTTTTCATCTATGGTGTCTATGCATGCAATTGGAGTGAATATTTGGCTATGCAACTTTGCTACTACCCACTACTCGTGATTTCCATTTTTCCTTTGAACCAAAAGACTTTTCATAGATTTAACAACCCAAAGATAATATATATACTTGCTAATTTTTTTGATGTAAACTTTATCTATATATAAGAATATGGCCTCATCAAATGTAGGATCTACTTTTAAATATGCAATCTTTTCTTTTACTTTCACTGCATGAAACACAACTTTGTTGGCCTTAGATTCCTTCTTTACTTTTACCTCCTGATCTGTTTTCTTGCTGCATCCAATTTCCTTCTCAACTTTTACTTCTTAAATTATTGTTTTGTTAGAACTAGCTTGCCCTCCATACAACAAAGACCTTAACCCTATAACACTAGGAACCAAAAGCTCAAAAAAAGTTTGTAATTCTTGCTCAACATGCTCTAGAATTTTGGACATGTTTTTTCTCTTGATAATGAAAACCCAAAATACAAAATGTTAGCATATTTAAACAATTTTTAAATATCATGTGTGTGCAACTTTTGGCGAGAAAGTTTAACAAGTTACAAATGATTGGGTATCCAAAATAGAGGCATCCAAAGTAGGGAGTGGGCTTCTCTTGCCACACAATTAAATAATCCTTACCCCATAATGAATTACACATGTCTACAAGTTTGACCTAGATTAGTCCTTTCACAAAACACTTAATAATCCCAACCCCCACAACAATCTAGAAATGTCCCACACCTTTCCCTATAATTAGGGTGCCCACATTTGTATATTGAACATTGTAAACACTAATCCTAAACCGAAAATCACTTATTTTTAAACATTTACCAACCCATCTTTGTATCCCCATTAATTATTTGTGTGCATGGAGGTGGACATGCCAAAAATCCTCACCCCCACAACCAACAACCTTAATTTATAAAAAGTAAAATATTTGGTGAAAATCAAATGGGATCATGCTCATGACCAAACATTTGTCCCTTATCCATGGACAATTAAATGAAAAGATTAAACATTATTTTCCTTTTACTAATCGTTTGGTATTAGGGTAAAAAATGTACATATATATGTGAATACTTATATTTGTCATAGGGTTGGTAGTGCTCAGAATGTGTGTTTGGTAATAGGTGGGCGTTTGGTGATAGGCATTTCTACCCTAAAGCATCTTGATTCTTTTCCTACAAATCTTGCACACACACAAATATCTTTGAAATTGCAGAGAAAAACTCCACAAATAACACTTTAGAGGTAACCATCATTGTGTCAATTCTGACAATACCAAAACTAACATGATAAAATGAATGCAATAATAATTGTGAAAAGTGTCACTCACAAACCATCACCTTCATCGTTATGGCATGAAATTCTCCAACTTCACCAATACCCCAACCTCTTTCCACTATTGTTTTGTTATCTTAAACCAACAAAGAGTTAACAAGTCAAGGAGTTAGAAACCCATCACATTGTGACAATTTTGATTTTTGTCCCAAGGACCTCCATTGAACTAGAAGTAAGGGGAGACTAGCATGAACTTCCCAACTATCTATTGAAGAAAGATTATGCCTTCTTTCTCTAATTTAAACTAAGGATATTGAGCCTTCCATGACCTCAATATAAAGTTTATATAACATGACCTCTTTCCATTGGGGTTTCCATGGGGGATGGAAAACCAAATCACACTATTAATCACAAAAGATTAAAGGTGTAGATACCTCCAAGTTTAATGTACTTCAAGTCTTGAACAAGAGCTTGGACATGTTTTTAAGGTTTGAAATGAAGTTTCGAATTCCTTCTTAAGGTCTTCAATCAAAGTTTGAATTGTGTTCCAAGTCCTAAACAAGAACATGGATTATTTTTAAGGTCTTAAACAAGGGTTTGAGTTTTGTTTTTTTTCTTGAGGTCTTCAATGAAATCTTGAAATGTATTTTAGGTCTTGAACAAGAACACAAATTGGTTTTGAGGTTTAAAAAAAGGGGTCAAGGTCTTTAATCAGATATTGAAATGTCTTTCAAGTTTTCAATGGGACCTTGGGCAATTTTTTTAAGGTATGAAATGAGAGCTTGAGTTTTCCTTAAGATCCTTAATCAGATTTTGAAATGTACATTTCAGGTAATGAACAAGAACATGGATTTTTTTAATGATTCGAAACAAGGGTTTGAGGTCTTTAATCAAATCTTGAAAGTATTTTAGGCTTTTCAAAGAGAGCTTGGACTATTTTTTAATGCTTGAAACAAGGGCTTGAATTATTTCTTAAGGTTTTCAATTAGATTTTGAAATGTATTTTAGGTTTTGAAGGTTACCTTGGATTATTTTAATGTCTTAAACAAGGGCTTAGGTTGCTTTTTGAGGTCTTCAATCGGATCTTGAGGTGTACTTCAACTCTTAACAAAACTTGGATTGTTTTTAAGGTTTAAAACAAAGGCTTGAATCGTTTGTTGAGACCTTAAATAAGATCTTAAAATGTACTTTAAGTTTTGAATGAAACCTTTGACTATTTTAAAGTCTAAAATGGGCTCAAGATGTTTCTTGAACTCTTGAATCAAATCTTGACATGTATTTGAGGTCTTGAATGATACCTTGGACTAATTTTCAAGTTTGAAAGAGGGACGTGTTTTCTCACATATTGGGTTTTGCAACTTTCATTTGCAACTAAATATTAGTTGTAAAAGACATGTGTGATTAACAATTTATGTGTTGTTAAACCCTTGTTTCACCCACCTAGTTCCAAGAGACGATGATATGCCATCTAGTTGCAAATGTTAATCGTATCATCAATTAGTATTTTCTTAATTTGTGATAATATTCAAATTCCATGTCATAAATTTCCATGGTGTGACTTGTAAAGTGTAAAATGATGTGGATGCCATATCAACCAAGTTGTTTTATTCAACTAGGTGTTATAAAGGATGCCTTCTTATAAATGTGACATGATCTGTTAAAAAATTGTTCACACATGTTGAACTTTGTGTCACACACGACCAAGAGTGAATTGGTTGTAATATCCATTTATCAACTTTTTATTGGATGTTATGAACTAATAAATATGTAGATGTTTGGGTCAATTTCAAGTGCAATATATTTTGATGTCATGTGTGAATCTATTGTTTGATTATTAATGACTTATAGTTGCAACATTCATGTAATAGTCACATGTATTGTGTTTTGTTGTAGCCATGCATCAAGGTTCTATTTCATATTCTTTCATGTAGAGATGCAAACATTCATTGTTAGTTGTGCAATGAGGATTAATTATTGTTACCATTTATTGTGATTATATTTGTCACAACAATGCATTTTTTGGGTTTTGTGACTTCTCTTATGATGCCATGTGTTGATCTACCATTAGATAATTAAGTAGCTAGAGTTGTGACATTCATTTCATAATCGCATGTGTTTTGTTCTATTGCATCCATGTGTTAAATTTCTATTTGATATTTCATCACAAATTTGGAAATGCAAACATTCATTATTAATTGTGTAATGAAATGTTGTGTCATTTTATTATTTGATAATTAATGACCTAAAGTTATAATGTTCATTTCATAGTTGCATGTATTGTGTTTTATTGCATTCATGTGTCAAGATGGTTCGTGTAACAAAATTACAATTGTATGTTCAATGGCAATTAATAATTACAAAAATGTTTTATTAATATGTGTTAAGTGGTAATAACGATGCAATTAAACTTTGAGTTGGAAATGACCTTCATGATTGCTTGTGCATTATAAAATTCAAACTTAACTAAATGAACATAAGATTACAATGTTTTAATTAGTACAATTGGGTTGAATATACATAATGTCTATCACATTTAGTTTGGATCAAAATAATTATAGGGATGGGCATAACTATATGAACCACAAATATACACATGAAGTTAATAAAACCCAACATCATATGCCAAACATTCAAATTTTCATTAAAATAGGAATGTTAAATGCATTAGATGAATATATCATTCACCTTCCAATCTTATATTTATTAACAAGTTTGAATTTGAAATCATATAGTAAAGTGCATGTTAATTTTTCACAACTATTCATAATGAATATTGCTTAATAATACTATGATACCCAAATCATGATTGTTACATTTGCAACTTAGTTGACCAAATTATAAAATCATGTGCCAATATCATGGGGTTAATCAAACATCACAAGTAATGTTAATGTTAACCTTGTGATCTATAATACATGTATATGCACTAATATAAATGCAAAACACAATGTAAAAGGCAAGAAGGAAGACAAAAGCACCTCAAAATCACGAATTCTTGATATGATGAGATAGTTCAAGCAATTTCAACCACCATCCATATACAATGATGCCATATAGTTTAGGTTGCACTATCAACCAAATGTTTTTTCAAAATAAGGCATATCATATTAATGCACACCTACCACTGTACATAAAGTGCATTTTTCTTGCTAGTTACACACATGCTAATTCAAGCAACTATCACATTGCAATACATGCAATACATTCTACTATTTAAATGAAATATTTGTTAATATAAACACAAGAAAATAGACTCAATATATCTTTAGGTAGAAATATGAAAAGATATGTCATTTAGTTTATGGTAAGTTATATACAAAATTTGAACATCTTTGGTATCATAAAAGTAGATTAAAAGTACATTTGTAAACGATTGGTCAATATAGTGTTCAAACCTAGTTCACATTGAAAATTTAATATATTATGATTATAACATGCAGAATTTGACAACACATAATATCTTTTAAGTTTTCATTAACTTGAAATTTTTAAATTTCCAATATTTCATGTACTTGCAACCCATTTTGTAAGATTAGAAATCTCATGGAAGTAAATGCATTTAAATTTTTTACTTAAATCTATTTTCAAAATGGGTTTTTTCAACATTATAATTATAAACTATAAGATTATCATCATATAAGTCATTGTATAAAATAATATTTCTATTTCTAATACATCAAAGTTTTTTTTATGGTTACTTGTATATATTTTTTGATAGAGAATAATGAGCCATCTACTTTACCTTGTTTTCACATTGTGATCAAACCACATAAATTTACATATAAAACCTTGGGGTTGACAAGTTTTGGGAACATTAAAGTATAATCTCTAGTTCATGGTGTTTAGCAAAAAAGGAATCATAAAAATGGTACCATACATGTTTTGAATTTATGTAAGAATTTCAAATTCATGGGATAAATGATTAATAAAAAAATTAGATAAAAATTACTGAATAATGTATTTAAATAAGGGTAAAGGCAAATTGATTGTGGTTGATATTAACAACAACCAACTTTAAAGAATGTAATTTAAAATAGATGTATCTATTGAGCTTGAGTAGGTCCTTTTTTTAAACCACAAAGAAAAATGGGAAGACGTAATGAATGATGGATATGAATCCCTAATTATGAATATTGCCTAAACAATTTATGAACTATTTGTAAACAAGAAGTTTGCAAAGAGTAAATCAATTTACAAAAATAAATATAAATTGATAGTAATAAAATCATTCAATGCTCAAGTTGTTGCCCTAGAACATTTTCAAGAATATGGGATTGTGTATGAACAAACTTTCGTGGTAGTTGCCAAGTTTGATTCCATCAACATAATATTATCCACACTTGTAATTGAAGATATGGAGGACCACGGTATTTTGATCTAAAAACAATATTTCTACAACAAAATTTCAAGGAGAAATCCAAATAGGTCAACCCAAAGGTTTTGAAAAAGAAAGGGAGAGCAAGTTTGGCATGACAACTTCTTTCAAGAATATGTGGATTGAAGCATGCAAGTCATGCTTGAAACACCAAATCTAATGAATTTTCAATTTAAAATATTTTACAACACATAATTAATAGATACTTTGTGTTTACATTAACATCGAGCCTCTCATACTAGTAATTATCATATTTGTGGATGATGGCATTGGGGATGGTGAACATAAAAGAATTGGATCTAGTGGTGATCACCTTTTTGGCTTAAAAGGAGGCACATCTTCTGGTCTCCTCACTTTGTGTTATATTTCATATTTTATTTCACCTTTCTTTTCTCTTGTGCTTTCATTGTTTGAGAGTGCTTTCAAATTTCAAATTTTTTTTGAATAATATATCTTGGTGAGCTTACATTTGATGTCGGAGCTTAACACTTGAATTTTGATGTCATGCATGGGAGTTTTACTTTGTTAAAATGTAAAAGACTTTGTGGTGGGGTCATTGCTTTTTTCCCTCTCGTTATGTCTTTCATCAACTTTGGCAAAACATGTTGTGTTGTGAATTGATAATTGAGTTTTGTAGATTTTGAATATATGTTTGCATTTTTTTAAAGCTTAATGATTCAAAATAGGTTATGTGATAGTGGATCGTTCAATTTTGCTTTGCTTTTTACACATGTCACTTTGATTGTTTTCTTGTCCTTGCTTGTTTTGTTGTTTTGTCTTTTTTAGACTCTAAGAATCCAAGATAGAGATGTTAAAAACCTTCCTATGAACTTTGTGGGTGTTAATGTCAAAACTTCCATGGGGCTTGTAGGGTTTTGTCACAATATTTGATTAATGTCGGTGTAAAGTTTTTATCTAAAATAGAATTGACAATGTCATCTGTAATAAAATGAAACTAGGCTATCAATAACAATGTGGCCCTTTTCATGAGAGGTTGTAAGATCAAAAGTTGATGATGAATAACATCACATGTAAGGTAATTTTTTTCTCCTTTGAACAGTGCATTGAACCATGCACTAACACCTGCAAAGTTCATAAGGGGTGCTTAACAACACCCAAGATAATGATTGAGATTTTTTTCAACACTTTGTTATGAGTAGTAAGGTACAATAGCTTGTGATGATGATGTTCTTGACAATTGGGGATTGGCTTGGTATCTTGCAAGCTGCAAAAAGTTTTTGTGAGTCAATAATCAACCTTCCTTGTTGTAGGCATGAAAACTACAAAGATACAAATTTCTAGAATATATGAAAATTAAAATAAATTATGGCAAAATTTTAATTCAAATTCAAAACATGAAATAAAATATAAAAATGTGAAATGTGCAAGACAAGAAATGAAATTATATTTTAATAACATATGAAAACATAAACGTGAAATGAAATGAACAAAGCTATGTTTTAAATCATGTTTCAAATAAATGTTAAACAAATTGAAGATAATGAAGGTTTTACTTTCATTATATCCCTTTGGGGATTAAATTCAATGAAGTTTCCATATGCCAATTGTTCAAAATACCTTATTGAAAATATTTATTCAATTATAAGTAAACTACAAGTTAGTTATAAGATATGGATGAAAAATGAATGATGATGAATGAATTTCATCCATAATGATATTGAATGATGTTGGTGTCCATGACATCATCCTTTATTGGTTTTTGTCTAGTTTGTTTCTAAATTTGTAAGGCACACCTTGAGTCATTTTTTCTCCTCCTCAATTGCCTTTAATGTTTGTGTTTATCCTTTTTTTAACTTGTATATTATTGAGTATAAAAACTTTTACTCTAGCTTGTCTTGTTGCAACTTGAAGGTGGTTGTTTTTTTTTTCTTTTGGGTGCAATTTGAAACTTGAAAAACAATATTTTTTTGAATGTGTGGCTTGTAGGTTTATTTGTGGGTACATGCTTGGCAATGTGGTGTTGTTTCCATTTTTATTCACACATTTTTTGTTTGGATGCTATTGTGATTTTTATTTTTAAAAATTGGCAATTTTGGTCATCCATATTGAAAGGGAGTTCATTTCATGGCCCTCATTAATCTACAATTGAAAGGTTATTTTAACAATATTTAATTTCTTAGTAGAACAAAAGCCCACATAATATATTAATACATTACCTACAAATGCATAATAAAACTATCAAATTTCCAATTTAGGCTTTCCACATTTTGAACACATTTGAAAAATCGAGTTAGTAACTAAAATTTAAAAGAATAACCAATTGTAAAAGATAACAAAATATTTGATAAAATATATATTTTTTCTCCCCTTTCTTTGAATAGAAAATCAAATCTAGAACTTGTAAGAAAAGTCACTAATAGAAGCAATTGCACTCAATAAAAAACACATGGAAAAAATCATGTCACTTAAGTTTGGAACATCTTTTATGTCCACTTGGGCTCCTACACACTACCAATCTGTCTATGAAGGAAGGTAGTTTGTTTGTTTTGTTTTGTTGGTAGTTATGAGATCCACCAAACTCGGATGCTTCAAATCGTGTTCTTGGTGTCTTTGGAAAGCTCTTGATGAGGAGGGGTGCATGGGCAGTTAAGTTCCATGCAAATGAAATATCAAATGACATTGCATGCAACTTCAATTGAATTCAAGTTGAATTGATTTCAATCCAAATTCAATTGACTTCAACTTCAATTCCTAATTGAATTCAAATCTAATTGGAAAAAAAGATATGCAAATTGATGTAGAAAGTATTGAAAATTTTCTGTTCTTTTTTCATCATTCATGACTATGGTGTTTAAAAAAAGCGTTATGAAAAGACACAAATCCAAAAAGACACCTTCCATTCCATTCATAGCAAATTCCAAATCACTTAGCATTTGGAATGCACAGTAGCAAACCAATTTAGCATTTGAAATCCACAGTAGCAAAAAACGGCACGAGAGAAAGAAAGTTGTAAAAGAAAATTTGTAAGAGTATAAAAGAAACTGGACATTTCTGAACCAACTATTCAAACAATTGGGAACTAAAGCTTAAGAAAAGAAAAGAGGAATTAGACAAATTTGTCACTAAGTCTTTTGATGGTTCGTGGAATTCTCTTCAATGTTACAATTCAATCTCATTCACAAAAGGTTTTATCAAGTATTGTGAATTATGGTTTAGTATTATAAGATTCCTAGTCATGATAAATCTAGAACAACTTTGTTTAACAAAGAACAAACTAACAACTTCATACCTTCTGTTATTTGGCACATTAGACAAGTACTACTTTGAAGCAGTGGAAGGTAATTTGCCCCAATAGACAGATGGTAGAATGTGCTGCCTGGGGAGGAGACTATCCAATAATAGGTCAGAAACTTAGTGCATCTTTCATGATAACAAACAGAATTTAAGAGTCTGGCAGCGAATTCAAATGATTTTTGGCTTGGAGTTTTATTTCAATTGGAAAGAATAGGGGGAAAAAAAATAAATTGGGGGAATGGGTCACCTTTTAAAAGTCTGGTGTACGTGTTGAAAGAATCTCAAGAATCTTGCTATTGGACTCCCACAGAGTGAATATCACTGACGTCGCAGTACATATCTCTGCTTTTTCTGTGAGTTCTCTCATGCTTGAGCCGCGCCTTCTAATATCACCTCCGGCTGTAATCCTTCTAAGATCACTTGTCGAATGCACTAAAGGGTTGTGAGTGTTACAACTTGATTGCAAGTAACACGAGCACAGTATATTTAGCTATCAAAACCTACCTTTTTCAAACCAGATGGTGTAAAATTGCGGGGAAGTGAATTTCAAACTGGTGCAACTTTTTCCTAATCTTCATGTAACAGCTTCTCTATTGAAACAATCCAAATTGTTTCCCACTGTGAAAAAAAAATTGGGAATCCTGATTGGGGTAGAATTCTGTACCCTGGATAAAAGGTAGCTCAAGTGCGTCATGCTGTGGAAGAGCTGGAGATATCAGCCCTTTTATTGTGTCCACCTCCATGTTGCTTGGATTGGGTGGCATCCTTGCAGAAAAAGATGTTGAATAGATTGGTCCATGACAAGGATGCAAGGTTGAGGCTACAGATCTCCTTCAGCCCTCTCACATCAAGCAGTGAGATATGGAATCACAGCATCAGGCAGAGAGTGTTAAAACTCATTCAAGGGGCTCCTGGTCATGAGGAACTACATTTTTCCTGAGGACTGCACATATCATCTCCAGAACCAAATGAGCATCATACACATGAGTCTCATATGAGGCCTGCCTCCTAAGTCCTTTCAGTTGACTTCTGTGAAAAGGCATAATGTAAATTTGGGCTGTACTGAAGCAAGCCTGAAGCCATGCCATGAATATTTATCTGGCACTTACTGATGATTGCTTATCCCAGCTTTCTGAAACCCCAACCTTTTCAGAGCTATATCTCCAGTCAATCTGGCAAGACAAGTTGGCTGTGGTGATTCAAGTCATGCTAGAAAGTAGGCATCAATATGCCTATCACCCAGTATTTCTTATTCAGTAGCAGCTGACAAGCATTTGTCCTGATAGCCAATCCCTGCACAGAAAGCATTAAGAGAAAGGTCAGGACAAGTTTGTATTGAGAGACAGCTTACATTACATCAGAAAACACTTCAACATTGTCCACAGATTATGGTGTTCAGGTCCCTTCATGTATTGGCAAAGTCCAGGAGTACCAAAGAATTCTCCAATACTTTGTTTCACAAGATATCTCTGTGACTCAGGCCCCTAGCTAGGTCAAAATTTTGTTCCAAATCTAAACCTGGACTTAAAAAAGGGATCAATGCCTACTAAACCTTCCACATACTGACGAGGCAAATTAAGACAGGAGAGATTTAATACCAGCTCTCGCACTTATCACATGCCTCATGTTTCAATTGAGCAGTGACTTACCATTAGCAGATGTCCAACTGGAGCCAAAACCCAACAAGAGTTCAACTTCAAGATGTGGTTGGGATGCATTTGTAGAGCCATTCATAGTGTTATTCATGTGCTGCAACTGCACACCACGAAAGGGATCAGATGAGGACTGAAATACCTGTGCAAAGGTTACTGCTGTCTGATCCCTAGATGGGAGGGTCTCAGTGTTAACTATCTTGCTATAATAATGTACATGATCCAAAATTACTTCCATACTAGAGATCTTATCCCACAGGGGAGTGCGCACAGAAAAGAGAAAGTGAAAGCAAGGTTTTTCATACAGTTATTTTCCATCTTGTCTTGCACCAGTTGCAGAAGCTTGCACAGTGGCTGCTCTGATCCCTGGATAGCTAAATGACTGAAAAATGTTTACACCTGTGAAACCTGCAGATGAAAATTCACCTTGTTAGACACATTCTGAACAAAAGCATCTGGACCCAAGACAAGCTTGCTTGCTTCACACATGACTAGCAGAAAATACAGTGCATGCTTCAGCATTCAGCATTTTCCTGAGCCTATATGCAGCCTCCAGCTCTCTAACCTAGTAGGCTGATTGTTCAGCTCTGTGTGCCTCAATCTTTCTGAGCTAACTAGTTGTTTCCATCTGGTAATGGAGACCAATGTTGTTGGTGAGCAACCACTTGATCTGCTGCTGGATCCACCAGACCGTATACCCTGAGTAAAGCAAGCAAGAGAGAGGGAGAAGAGGCAGGGAAGATACAATATCATGGGACACCTTGTCAGGTCTACTATAAGTGTTGATTCAGTGCAACCTTTTTCTCAGTAAAGCAGAAGACAGATCTCCATATCAAGATCCAACAAGGGATGAACATGGCTAGACAAAACCGAAATGTAAACACTAGATACAGAGGAGTACACATAAGGAGTTTTGATTTTCTATGGATTGGACCATTGAACAGACTATCACAACACTGGCAATGGAGAAAAAATCTATTTGTGCGAACTGCGATGATAATGAATATGGGAATAATATTCACAGAAGATGGATCATGAGGAAGACAATGCACAGTCTTCCCATCATCATCATCCTCAGATATTGCACTGTACAAAATTTTCATTGTGGAAGGAAGATGGAAGAGGGACAAACAGACACACACACACACACACAATGCAGCAGTACTTTTTCAATGGAGATGTTCGGCAGAAAGATCTCAAAAATCACGTCGGGGATAATGCAGAGGGCAGGCAATGAGAAGGAGGAAGAAGATCAAATGAGATACAATACAGAAGAGGAGTGCATCACTGGTATTATAACACTATTATGGCTACTTCTTCTCGCACCTGAGAAACGCTAAAGCCGCTATTCCCGATCCATCGCGATCGCTCAAACCGGGAAGAACTTGATGCTGCTTCTTGTTGCAGTTATCACAGGAGGTGATGATTAGGCGAAGAGGAATCAGCAATCATCTTATTACACAGATGAGGAAGTCTGATAAAGCTTGGCGGAAAAAAGACAGCGAGAATATACCAGACGAATGATGACGAACCGCCGCGAAGAAGAAGTCCTCCTCCTCCTCTACATCCCCGCCATTCTTCCTTTATTTCTTTCCCCTGAGACGATCGATCTCCGGAAAAACGAAACAAAACAAAATAAAAGAGAAAAACAACGCTAGCAAACCATCGCCAAAACGCACACACAACAGCTAGACTGGAATCAACAACGGAGAGAAGGCACCAACAACAACATTCATTCAAGAAGACAAAATCGTAGTAAGCACTCACAGGGAACACAGAAAAGAAAAGAAAAGAGAACTCCAGCTACAAGCAAGTCTCACATTTCCCCGTCTCAAAAGCTACCGGTCGACTCCCGTCTGACCGCCTCTCTCTCTCACGATAGGAGCGCAGTGCACACAGACAGACAGAGAGACTTTGAATCTCAAGATTGCTCAAATTTAGACGAAAAGACGACTTCCTTTACTATACCGTATAGGAAGAAGACGACGACGACGACGACGACGACACTCCTACTCGTTTCAGAAACTTTCAAAACGCATAACAATCAAAGAAAATTAGGAGGAAGAGGAAGAGGAGCAGCAGCAGCTTCAGAAGACATCATCGTCCACCGTGATCCGAGCAAGACAGGCAATAACAGACCAAAGAAACAGTCTCCAAAAATAGTAACCTCTAAAAGAATCTGTTGTCAAGAGAGAAGGAAGAAGATCGCGAAACCGCGCTGCTGCTGTAAGCAGCAGCGCCACCGATGCACTGCATCAGCACCGTCGCCAAAAACTCTCGCAAACAAATGAATATGGGAAGATGGAACTGACGAAATAATAACCGAAAAACAAAAGAAAAAAAACACCTGGAGAAAATTCATTTATTGCATCAAAAAATGTTCTGTTGTTTGTGGCAAGGCAAGGGCAAGAAACGAGAATGGAGCAGAAGGAGAAGAAGAAGAAGAAGAAGAAGAAGAGGGAGAGAGAGAGAGGGATGTGCGCGTGCGCGACGAGACGACGGCGATGGTCGCGTGCGACGGGAGCGAACAACGGGAACGACGACGAAGACGAGGAGGAGCGTGCTTGTGCCACGTGGGAAGCTACTCCACATTCCCACTAGGAGGATATAGTTTTACGGACTTCGAACTAAAAGATGACGTGCGGTAAAAATCCAGGTGACGTGAGGTGTTGTTCCAGGTGACGTCGTCAGCCATTCAGTCTGCAGAGGTCGTGAACGAGGGGACGGAACCTGTCACGGATCAGCACGTCGACTAACTTACTGTGTGGAAACGTGTGCTCTGTTTTTGTGCTGAACCAGACAAACTACTGCGAGCGAACACGACAAACAACGGCAGACGACGGTAGACGGACTCCAGAGGACTCCACACTAGTAGTGTTTCGCAGGCGACCTCTCTCTCTCTTTCTACTTGCTGCTTCTGCTGGTCCGCTGGTCCCCACCGTGCGTGCAAGGCTGTTGTTGTTGTTTGTTGTTGTGACCGTGGTGGTGGTGGTGATGATCCCTGCTGGGCCATGATCCTGCTCCTGCTGCTCCTCCCTGCCGAGCTGCGCAACGACAACAGAACGCACGCAAAGCCGTTTTTTTTCCCCCGCTTGCCGTCGTTACGAAAAGAGGCACCAATTTATTATGAGTATTTTTGTTTTTTTCGTAATTTCTTATTTTCTTGCTGGTCGGCACCATCTCCGCTCATAGACTCTACCGTCTCTTGCAGTGTTATTTTTTAAGGGTCAATTTTGTGTTGTAGCCAAAGAGGCGATGATCCACAAGAAGATGTAGCCAGAGTTCAATATGAAAGTAAAATTATAAACATTGTTTTATATTTTCGGCTAACTACTTGAACCAGAGATTTTTCCCATCGAGATATCGCCAAAACGCGAAAAAGGGACAGAATATTCTGTCATAATAATATTCCAAATTTTCCCTGAAATTTTAAAGCTACATTTGGAACCCTGATTCTAGTTTGGTAGGGCCAGAGTTAACCAGCCCCTATGACTGCACCAGTTGGCCGTTCTGTCCATAGGATGGGCTGAATAATTCGCCTCTTTTTCATCTGTCTCTTTGCCTTATGTTAATCAACATTCTACCGCAGTCAATTTTTTTGGCTGCTGACCTTTGACCATTTTCTTTTTCGGTTGCCAATTTTTTTTCAATCCTGACTTCCATACTACCCACCCACCCACCTACCCTATTGACCTAACTCTTAGCCCTGCCTACAAACTAACAACTAATCCCTTCCTTACCTTGACAAAACTCTTATCTCATCCTGGGTAAACTTCTCTCTTGGCTAAACCTATAGTTCTTCTTGGCTAAACTTCTATCTCTTGGCAAAATTTTTATATTATATTGTCTAACTTATATCTATTGGTTAAACCTATATTTCTTCTTGGCTAAACTCATATTTCTTCTTGGCTAAACCTATATTTCTTCTTTGGCTAAATTTCTATCTCTTGGTTAAACCTATATTTCTTCTTGGATAAACTTATATTTCTTCTTGGCTAAACCTTTTTCTTTTTTTTTGGTTAAACATATGTTTTTTGGTTAAACCTCTATCCCTTGGAAAACCTATATATTTTACTAGTTAAACTTCTATCTCTTAATTAAACCTATATTTCTTTTTAGCTAAATTTATATCTCTTGGCTAAACTTATGTTTCTTCTTGGTTAAACCTATATGTCTTATTGGTAAAACTCCTACTTAATTCCTACTCCAAAAATTAACTAAGAGAATAGATACATTTTTCGATAATGCCACTTTAATTATTAGTAAAATATTTATTTATTGGCAAAACCTACCTACCTACACATCATCATACCTACCTATGCACTTGCAAATTGTGGATTTCAATTGTAAAAATTATAATGTAAAATGTGGGTATTGCAATTGTGGGAATTATTTTTTACGACAATCCTTTACTTCCATTTTGGACCATTTAATGCAAGATGTACCTAATTAATTAAGGAATAGGCTTGATAATTTTTAAGTTAAAAAGATATCAAACATTTATGAATATTTGCACAAATTTTAATACTAATCAAAATCAATCATATGTTGGATTTTGGGGGAATTTGGCCAAATTTTCACATACAAATATTTGGAACAAGACTCATTTTATCTATTTTGAAGGTGAATGAAAAAGTTTTCAATTTGGGGCCTCAAGTTAAAAGTGACCACACTAACGGTAAGAAAATAAACTCTTATTTCATTCATTTAATTATTATTTTTCATTATGTTTCAATTTTAATTCATCGCTCATTCCTAAAAGATTATTTTGTATGGCATTTGTATATGTTTATATAGTTATTAATTTTTATGACATTTACCATTAAAATTATTTAGGTTTATATATAAATATTGTGGGGTAATTAGTTTTAAACTTTGAGGCAAATGCTTCCATTCATTATAATTTTCAATTGATTAACTTTAAAATTCAAAACATAGTTGTTATAAATCTTTTTTGCATTCCATTTATAAATGTTTGTATAATCATTAGGTTGAAAGCATTTACCATTAAGACTATTTAGGGTTTTAAGTTTAGAGGTTTAATGAAATGTGCGTTGATTTATTTAGGTTGTGTTTTCAAATCAAGTTACAAATTTTTTTTAACGTGACATCATCCTTTAACATCAATGGTATGTATATATTTTAATCATTTTTTTAAAAAACTTATTGTTTTGTTCCTAATTTAGGGAAATCAATCTCCTTGGATGGTTTTAACATGGTCATCAAATTCCACTAAGAATGTTCCATGTTTGATATATGGATTTAACATTTTGGCCTCCCATAAATAGTGTGAATTTAGGCTCATAATGCCAATATTGCATTTTGCCATCCACATATAGTGTGCATCTTTAAATTGTCATGTAAGTATTGCATTTCCTTCTCCCATATAAAGTGTGGATTAAGGTCATAATGTGGGTAGTGAATTTTGCCCCCACATATAGTGTGCATTCATAAATTGTTGTGCAAGTATTGCATTTTATTTATCCTATATATAGTGTGGATTAGGGTCATAATGTGGGTATTGCACTTTGCACAATTAAGACTTAGGGTTAATAATGTTTATCTTATTGTTATCTAATATTTGAATAAAATGACCAAAAAATTTGTTATTTGTTATTTAATATTAGTAATAATGTGAAAAAATTCAAATTGCAATTCTATGATATTTTAATACAATTGAATCAATATTAATAGAACATAAATGTAAGGTTTGTTCAGATTTTTTTTGTGGATTAAGGGTTTAGGGTTTTTTTTTTATAAAATTGAATTGATAATATTATTTATATTATTAGTATAAGATTTCAAATTTTTAATTAATTTTTATTTTATAATTTTATTTAAATATTGAATGAAATACCTAACATGATGTGAAATTTATTGTGTTATTCATTTGAATGTTAATTTAGTACAATTCAATAGTACCCTCAATTAATGTGATAAAAAATAAATAGTGAATGTGATCTCAAACAAAACTTTTAATTTTTCTTTTCAATTTTTTCATGTTGCACAAAAAGTGGTGATCAAGCATAAGAAATTTAACCAAAGTTAGGAATCCCATACCATTTTGGCCAACCACTAAATTTTATGAACTAAATATGAAAATTCTATAAATGTGGGTATTTATTCAAATAGGGTGTATGCCAATAGTTATTTGAACCATATTATTTAGGATTATTTTTTTAAATAGCAAATTTTGGTCACAAATAAAATAATTACAATTCAATATTAATATAATTAAAAGCAACATTAAAAGTTACTTTGCATTAACGAGGTATTTAAAGTAACATGATATTATTTAGTTCTTCAATTATGGACTTACAATATTAATATGTAATTTTATAATTGAATGTTTATTATTAGGTTTTTCCCTATAATAATTGACAATATTTTAATTTATGATATAAATATAATATATTTTCAAGAATTTTAATTTTATTTATTTATCCTTATATTTTAGATATATTTCTTATTGGATGTAGGTATTGCAAGAAGCTTAGAAACCTTAAACCACTAGAGTTTGGAAAAAACGGGGCATGACCACAGTCAATGTTTAACTTTAAAGATGAGGGTATTGCATAGGGTTTAAGGTTTTTATTTATAAATATCATTTGGATATTTCCTATTGCATTTAGTCCATTACATGTAGGTACTGCATTTGGTGATCAATATGCACTTAATAAAAACTTAGATGATGAAGGACTAACTTTTTGCAATACCTACATAATCCAAACCTAGTAACTAAAAGGGTGCTTTTGGTGAGGTCACACAATATATTTATGTAAGTATTATAATAAGCTTACTGTGCTAGTATTACATTGCAAAAATAATAGCAAAATTACTTTTGTGACCACCTTAATAGTGATGGCAAAACATCAACGATAAGGGTATTATTAATTGGTTTAGGGTTTGGATTGGGGAATATCCATAATCAATGTTTGCACCTAAAGATGAAATTATTGTTAGTTGGTTTAGGGTTATTTTTAAGGATACCTTTTTGTTAATTACATGTAGGTATTGCATATGGTTATTAATTTTAGATGATAGGGGATTAAGATTTTGTAATAATTACATGACTAAAACCTATTAATTACAAGGGGGCTTTTCGTGAAGTTACGTAATACAAATTTATGTAGGTTACATAATGCAATTTGGGGTTGGAGAATGCATTTGGAATATGACATAAAATGATAGGGTAGGGTATTATAAATTGGGATTGCCAAAATAGAAATGGGTAGAAAAAGTTACAAAATTTTATATAAAATGAAACACAATACAAATTGTTGGTGAAATACCAAAAACTCTCACCACAAGTTAGGTTAAAATGGCCTAACATTATACCCTAATGTGCACCCCTCATTTGAAGAAGAGTAAAAAACAATGCTCATGTTTCTTTGATAAGTGACTGCAACTTTTATAACTTCTGCCACATGGTGATAGGTGAAGAGTTGTTGATGTTGAAATGTGAATTGGATCGCATCCGCCACAAAGGCCTCTTTTGTGGTATCTCAAAGCTTAATGACAAAAAACCAATTTAGTTTCATGACTTTAATGCATAATGAAAAACATGTTAAAAAACTAATTAAATGATTATAAACTTACTAGCCATGAATCATTTCTGATTCGCGATACTTGCACATGGCTTGCATCTTTTTTTTTCTCTTGCCCTTGGTAGATTTTGAATTCCAATTTTGAACATCTCATGCAAGCCTAAAAGATTTTGCATGACCAACTTTATTCATTTAGATGATTTCAACAAGGTCATCGTCCTTTTCAATTCATGAAAAGGCATTATGAGGGATGAACCCCACACCCCACTTAGGTATGGTGATGATACCTAATAATTTGTTAGAGGTGAACCTTACTAATAAAGGTCAATAAACCTTTTCAAGGCCTTGAACTTCAAATTGAAGTCAATCCCATTAACTTTAGCTTTTTTCTTCATTCGGTCAATTACCTTCTTTTCATTTTGTGTTTGTCATGCATATGGGTTGTTCAAAATCCAAGCATTCATGGCATGGTGGTTTTGTTGCCTTCGTCCCCCAACACAAGTAAAAGGATGGTAGATTTACATGCTTCCATGTGATGACTATGTTTGTTGTCCAAATGTTGGTGAAATAACCATTTAGCCCTGTAACTATCAATGCATCCATTGAACTTGCAAATCCACCTCGACCTTTCATGGACCCAATTTACATCTTCCATGGCATGATTCAGTGGTACTTTTCCATGATCACTTTTATGCAAAACCACTTTAGCCCCTACAATTTTTTTATTAAACCAACAAGTTTGCAATATGAAGGTATTACAATTAGACCAACCCCTAAACCTTAGACATGATGAGGGTATCGCAATCATAATTTATGTATGAGTGTACTACTGTGTTCAAGAAAATTTTGGCCAAAAAAAACCACCTTCACTTTCACATGGAGAGTGAGGATGGGATTTGATGTTGCCATTAGCAAATTACAACACATTCAACATATTGATGACATACCTTGAGGAAGTGAACTTATGTACAATATAATAACTTGTTTTGTAATCGGTGCCTTGGCCTTACCTACCTTTTGTGCATGTTTTTTTGGAGGTGCCATTTTGAAAAATAAAATCGTTCTAATAACAAAAAAAAACATATTATCTTTTCTTTTGTTTTGCATTTATTTATTTATTTATCTTCTGATGCAACATGCAAGATTAGATGGAATTGTTACTAATTTTATTTAAAAGTTTAAAGGGTTCAATATTTTTAAATTTTTCATTTAATTTTTTATTATAATTAATCATATAATTTAATTTTAAAATTAAATTATTATACATAATTTTTATCTTTCTTAATTGTATAGTTAATATAATTCATTATATATAGTATATTCTTATTAATAATATTATTACTTGGTATATTAACTAATTAGTTATATTAATTAATAAAAAATGAATATTTATATTTAATATTATATTTAAATTTGCTTCCAAATTGACACGTGTTTTCTTCATATTAAAAAACAAACAAACCACCAAAAGATGATGATGATCATTGTCATTATCTTCTTTTAAAGCACAACAAAAAAAAGAAAAATAAGACGACAATAAACATCATTGTCATCTTCTTCTTCTGAAATGCTTGTTAGAAAAAAAAGGAAGAAGCTGATAATGATGATGTTTGATGTTGTTATTTTTAAAAAAGTGCATGTAAGAAGAAAAGCAAAAATAAGAAGACAACGATGACAATGCTCGTTCATGTCGTCTTCTTTTAAAGTAAATTAAAAAGAAGAAGAAAAAGAAGATGGCAATGAGCTTACTATTGTCATCGTCGTCATCTTTTGGAACATAATAAAAAAAATAAAAAGAAGACAACAACAAACTTGTTTTCTTCTAAAACACCTGTTAAAAAAAAGAAGGAAGAAAATGATGATGATGATGAACATCATCGTCATCATCTTCTTCTGGAATGCTTGTAGAGGAAAAAAAGAAACAAGAAGACGATGACATTAAACATCGTCATCATCGTCTTTTTTTGGAGTAGACTAAGAAAAAGAAGAAGACGACAATGACAAGTTTGTCATCGTCGTCTTCTTCTAGAGGACAATAAAAAGAAGAATAGAGATGATGTTGATGAGGTTGTGTAGCTGCATAAGAAAAGAAAAGAAAGATGTTGTAACAAACTTACATCGACAACATTCTTCTTGCAACATCGCTCTTGTTGCAGCGTCACTCTACTCCTCTTACAATGTCGTTCCTTGCATAGCTTTGCTTTGCTCATAGTAGTGCTCTTGAATGCAACAATGTTTTCCCACTCCCCCATAGCAATGCTCCAAACTCCCCCTAGCAATGCTCCCCTCAATAATGCTCCCCGTTTCCTTTGCAACATTAGTGCTCCTTCACTCCTCTTGCGCACAACTTGAACTTACAACACCTCCTTCACCCAAGTGTGCTCTTGCACAACTTGAGCTTACAACACCTCCTTCACCCAAGTGTGCTCTTGCACAACTTGAGCTTACAACACCTCCTTCACCTGGGAGCGCTCCCATGTAGCAACCACAACAACAGAAGATTGTGAGAATAGTGACAACTGCCTATGGTGGGCTTGTGATTTAGGGTTTAAAAGCATTTGAAAAAAAAAAACAGGGTAGGTGGGTGAATGGGTAGGTATGGACGTATTAAAAAAAAAGGGTTAAAGGGCAGGCAAAAGAAAAGTTTGACTCAACCTCTTTGACTGCACTGAGTTTGGTTATTGGGATGATAACTATTTCATCCCAAACAGGACTGGTGCAGTCATGGGGGCTGGCTCAATCAAGCCATTTGGTAGCTATCTTTGAAAGTTTGAACTAGTTACTTCATTATGCAAACAGGTTTAAAAACCTGTTGTCATTTAATGCCAAATCCCTCTTGGGATGCTAGCCATCGACACAACATCAGAAAATTGGAGAAAGAGAATCACTGACTTCAACCGTGTGTAGAAATCTGGCAAATTTTCTTAAATTTTGGTCGAATTATGGCAATTGAAAATTTCAAAAATCACATTATTTTAGTACTTTTAGTTTTTGAAATATATATATATATATATATAATATGGCTATACATACCAAAAAAAGGCTGATTGTGACTTAATTAAGTAAAAACAGTGAAGTCAAGGGCCAGGGCTGCTCTTCTTCTTCTCCTTCTTGTTACATACTTTTACATCACAGAACCCACCTACAACAAACAATTGTCTACTACCCATAGCACCATGGCAACTACAACACATGTCTGTTGAATAATTAATTTATTTTGAAATTTTCATTTCAATAAATAAAATATTCCTGAAGATTCAATATTTTCCTTCACAATTTTATTTTCTTTTAAAAAAAATTTGAGAAAATTTCAACATTTCTGAAAGTAATATACTTAGTGTGAAAGCAGCACCGTGGCCGAGCGCGGTCCTACATTTGGTAAAGCCCTTGTCTGACTGCGTTAAAGATCCTACCAAAAGATGTAAACCAATCAGATGAATGGTCAAAAATGAAAGATCTCTCTTTAAAGCCGAAGATCCCTACTTATTAGATACAAGAATCCTCTGCCCAGAAACAAAATTTTGTTGATGTAAAATTCCAATTTTGAACGTGCCCTTCCCTAAGGCTAAAAAGTTTTTGGGCAGGTCTTCACAATTGCAGAAGTGCCACCTGCTACAGGGGAAGTATATTAACCGGAGTTAACTATAAATTGTAGTTAACAATAAACCAGAACAAGAAGAAAAAATTTAGAAATGTCTCTAATACCATATAAATCATTGATTTTGCTACAAAGAAGTTTCTAAATTTTGCAACAATGTGAAATTTTGCACAAAAGAAAAATAGGCTGATCTATACTAAAAGTCTCCTATGGATATTTTCATATGAGTAGGAAATCATTTGGATTGTAGCCTGAGATAATTATAATGGTTTTCAACATCTCAGGTTCATATTTTTCACAAAAATTAATTTCAATTTCAAGGATTATTTAATGACAAAACTAACCCTAGGGTAAGGTAATCCCCAAAACAAGTGGTCTGAATTATTTTAAAATTAAAATCTAAGTATGTACAATCTCCCAATTTCCAAATGTTAATAATCCTCTTGAGATTTGATAACCAAATATTTTCAATATTAACTATACTGATATTGAAAACTTAGTATAATATTAGGTTTCTTGATTTAAGAAGCAGATGGGTCATGCATTGTTTTATTTTTCCTTTATTATTATTATTATTATTATTCCAATTTTGTAATGTAGCCAAAGTCTGGACCCTCCATTAAAAAACTTAACCTACATTTATTAACTAGATATTGAAGTAAACAAATTTAAGCATCTTTCTGTATTTTTGGCTACCTGCTGGGACCTATTGTGGAAATCTGGTGAATTTGGGTCATTTTTCCCCTAAAGATATCCTTCATGTAGAAAGGGGCATTAGGCCCATTTCAATGGTTGATAAGCCAAATCTCTAAGATTAAAAGGGTGATACCATAATATCTCAGTGGCTTTGACACTAATTATATTATTTTCAGAAATGTTGAAAATTTCAAAAAAATAAAATTCAAAGATTATTATTATTAAATTTTTGGATGAAAGTCTTGAATCTTCAAAAATATTTGATTTGAAAATTTCAAAGTTAATTAATTATTTAACAAACATGCACAAAGTTGCCAAGGTGCTACAATAAGTCAAAGCTCTAAGACTAAAGGGTGATGATTCATATCCTAATTGAAGCAGACATTTATTTAACTGGCGAAATTTCGCCAAAATGGGAAATTAAAAAATCAAATCAAATGAAGTGTTTTTTAAGGTTTTCAATCGCCAGAAGTTGAGATTTTTTTTTAATAAAAAAATTGCCAGGTCCCCTATATTTGGTTACAGTGTGTAGCCAAATATATTGAAAGACAATTAAAGATTTAGACTTTAAGATTTCGTTTTATAGCCAGATTTGGCTAAATCTTCCTAAAAGACCATAGCCTATTTTTTTTCACATTTTTGTATACATGGTCGCCACTTTGGCTCCAAAAGAAAATCCCTAAACAAAAACACTGAATTATTATTGAAGTTAATATTGAACCATTGTTAGGTAAATAATCTTTCCTTATTACTTAAGTAGATACGTCAAAATGCACTGAAAAACTGGACTGGACTGGGTGCACACACTTAATTTGAGCAGCCGCTGTTCGTTCCATGATTGACAAACTGCTCGAAGCCACAGACTTCCGGACAAAAAAATCATCTCTGGTACATAGTAGGTGCCACAACACACAATTTTATTTTATTTACTTTTTCTTCTTTCCCTTGGTTTTGTTTGTTTTTTTTTGGGGTGGTGGCATGCTCTCGGGTTGCTCTTGAACATAACGACAAACAAACACTTCTTCAATGTTTCCTTGAGAGTGTGTGTGAAGAGTGTTTGCTTGGCTTGGCTTCGCACATATCACTTATTATAACCAACTTGCTTTTGCACGTTCTACCATGTTCGATGAGACGGATATATTTTCATGTTGTACTATGTATTATTTAAACAAAGTGCAATGTGGTAGTGAGTTGCTTAAAAATGTACTAAAATGGGGGAGGGAGTCCATAATGTGGGTCCCCGACTGACCCTCCCTCCCTTGCCTCAACTCGACTCAACTCAGCCCCGACTTCATGTGCCCACATGTCTGAATGTGGTGGCATTTTCCTTTCCTATACTCCACCCCAATTTTTTTTTCCCAAAAAATTGGGTTTTTTTTTGTTGGAAAAACTTGTGCCCATCAAACACCTCTGGCTGGGTCTTCCCTGACAATAGCAGAACTGAAACCGTGCACAGTCCCGGACTCTATTTGCATGGTCCAAGCTTTATAATAATAACCCACCCAACCAATATTGACAATCATATCCCCAGTGTCAAAAAATAATAATAATCCCACAACCACCAACCAAACAAACAAGCAACATGCCATTTTATTTTATTTTTAATTTTTCTGTTTAAGTTATTGAATGGGTTATTTCTTTACTTGGTTCAAGGACCATCAATTAATTTTTTTATCCTTGATTGAGTTGATGGTCACTTGTAATATGGAATAACATGTCATTCAGGAACCATCCATTCTTCTTTGTTTTTTTTTTTCATCAATTGATCGTCACTGGTAGTGTGAGTGAAGCAGCACGAAGCCTAAGTTGTTCAGGGAAGCATGTTTTGACCGTTTGGGATATGTCAGGATGTTGGTGCATCACTCCCTCTGTTGGCTCCAGCCTCTCCCCGTGAACTTATTATGTAGGTAGGTAATTAGGGTTTTCATTTGGTCTCACATTTTCAGGAATGTTCATCAGGTGTCACTTTGCGTTGCGAGTTTCATTTTTCACAACTTCATTGAACATTTTTTTAAAAATTATTGTTGGTTTAATTAAACTAGTGTTTGTTTTAGGGGCGAATTTTCGTCAAATTTTGACCTGAACAATATAATATGATTTCTATCTATATAAAGGATTTTTCATGGGAAAAAAATGGCCCAAATTTGCCAAATTTTTAATTTTCAAATTGCTAGTGTCTTATGAAGCCTTCTTGAAGGTAGCCAAGAATATAGAAGGATTATGCTCTTTTTATGTAAAGTTTTATAAAGTTTTATTAAAAGAAAAACACACCATAGATTAGGAAAATGTACGACAGAGTAAAATTAAGAAAAAAGAAGGGACAGAAACTCGAGTTGGATCAAAGTAGGTGTGAAAATCTTTCCACATCTATAACTAATCGCATGTGGTAGATCAACAATATTTATATGTCAAAAACCGAGGGCTTGCAATAGATTGACTACGGTGATGGGAGGTGTGTCTTGAAGGGGTGGAAATCAAGAAGTAACTAAACTTACAGTTATCATCTGATTTAAGATGGAGGACGTTTACATCCTTTGTAATGTGATCAAAGTTTTTTTACAAAGAAAAGTGACTAAGATAGAAAGATGAAGGCCCTTAAACCCTTTCAAGCTTCAAATGGCATTGGCACAATCATGTAAAAATATATTGGCATGTTTGTGTAAGTAACCAAATACTTCAATTCCTAACGGAGGGGAATTTGATAAATGGGGTGTCAGTTGTAATAACTCCTTTCCTTAGCTTGAGTTACATTGGAAGCAACAAATCCTTGGTAAGCATCATGTCAATTTAGTGACAAGAGGAGTTGAATGTGGTTGAAGGAAGTGCATGTAATTGTTCTTGTTTCATGCGGAAGCCAACATTTCGTGCAATGGTGACAAACGTGTCATGAATTGCATCATGGGTTCTAGTGCATTTGTTACCATGAACACAATGTAAAAGGTGGATACACATAGGGTTGATGGGATGTGTGCACACACATTGAGGGATGCTTGCAATTAAGGGATGTGGTAGTCCAAGTTCCATACAAAGTGCTGTGAAGAAAAATGGAAAAGATTATTGAAAGGTTGAGAAGATTGGTCGAGTTGTAAACCAAATGCCCACCCTTTGGGCCAGAACATGATAAAATTTGGGCATGATGGACTTCGAATATCTCGTCAAAAAATATGCTGGAAAGGGTATGATGGTGTAGATGTTTTGAGATGGAATTTTGAAGTTGAACCATTTGTTGCTCGATGAATTGTTCAAATGGAGAAAGACACACACAAATTGGGGGTGGTAGAAGATCACATGTCGCCTTGAGGTGTTGCTAGAAAGGAAATGTGTTGTTGTCAACTTGTGCTAAGGCTTCAAGAAGGAAGGGATGTTGATCAACGATAAACCTAATAACTATGATTGAAATGACAAGGCCCAATTCCCTAAATAGGTTGTTGGGGCAATGATGGATGTCGATATGAACCTAACACCACTGAAAGTTATTGGTAAGGAGGTTTCTTAACAAGCTAGGAGTCATTTTGGGTGATCAAAGGATCTTGGACCCAAAAAACATCCAAACATTTGAAAAAGGGGAGAGTCAAAAGAAATAAGGGACTTTGTGAAAGTGGAATATGGAGGTGTGCATTGTAAAAGATATGATAGGCATTGCACGAAATAAGGAATTAAAATTCTAAAGGCCATTTGCACATCACCCATTCTAGGGAAAAGGTCCACATGTTGAACACCTTTTAACAAGGCATCTTTGATGAAGGATAATGTGAAAGTTAAGGTGCCCAATGGAACTTCTAAAAATTTAATTCCTTTGGATGGGGTGGTAAACTAGGATGGCATGTTGAAGTCTAATGGCAGGCCAGAAGGCAACCATGTTACACAATTTTGAAGTTGGATAGAAAGACCTATCACATAGAGTTCGGTCTAGAAATGATCATATGCATATGATACAACTAAAGGGGGACTAATGTTGTGAATGTCATCTGCAATATATGGAAATAAACAAGAAAGGAAATGACCAGTTGTAGTTTGTAAAGCTTTACAATGGGTTAAAACAAATAGTGCCCCCCCCCAAAGGATCACATTAACAAGTTCCCATAGCAGATAAGATGATTGTGACATCACCTTCACAATTATGATCATTGAAAAATAAAGGAGATTCAAATGCATAGAATGCATGAAATAAAGGGGATGAATTGTATGATGTGCTCACATGTTGCCCAAACTTTTTGAAATATGACCCTTGTCGACACTGAATTGTAGGCGTTTGCCACATCTAACTAAAGAACAACCCAATCATGGTGAAGGTCCAGGGTGCACCTGATGCCATGGATCATTACTTCATAACCACCTTTAATTGCAATTCCATGTAAATGTGGGGAAAAATGTGTTGCAAAAACTTCACGAAATTGAAGGCTTACAAAGCACAACTTGTGAATTGATACAATGTTTCCCCCATTGCAATGGGACAAACTCCACCTAAAGGCTTGGTCATGGTTAAAAGATGGGCCACTCCAAAGACATGTGCAATTTGGGGTGGAATGCGACCTTGTGCAATATGAAAACAAAGTTGGAACAACTTAATGAATCCACTCGCTAAATCTTCAGGGTGAAAACAATCCCGAAGGTGTTCAAAAACAATCCTAGAAAGACCACCTATTGATAAATGCAACATGCGTTGAAACGTCAATTTAAAGGAATTAGAAGAAAGTTTGAGGTCCTTGTTTGGTTTGTAGTCTCCGAATAAAAGCAAAAAATAGCCATTTGATTCGGGGTGTAATGCAATGAGAGTTAAGGTGGTGTCGAAGGATGTGGGTGTGGGAAAAAATGGTGCCAAAATGTGAGCTACTTAAGAGTATTCCCTTGTAGCCTAAGGGCTAAACTATAGAGCACGTGTTTGTGAGTAGGAGGATCATGTTGGGGAAAAAGGATAAAATTCAAACTAGTTGACAAAACTTGGGCCTGCAAAAAAAACTCCTTTTACAAGTTTTCTTAGTCATCTGTTAGAAAAAATTTGAATCGAATATGTGTTTCCTTATGCCCCATCATTCCACCACGAAGGGGCAAAATGAGACACCATTGGGTTAGTAGGAGGAGCAAATGCCAAGCTGCCACATTGTATGATTACGTTAGCTTATCCAATGTAAAATGAAATGTCATTTGTACATCACGCCATAGAGTGGCAGGGATGTGGTTGTACAATTAAAGATGACAAAGGCCTAAATGAAAGGACCCAAAGACATCCAATGTTGAAACCCATTTCCCAAGCTGATATAAGTGGGGTTGGAATAAGGGAAGGTATTGAGTTAGAATGATCATAAGGGTTTGGATTGGATGAATTAGATGTTTGATAAGAACACTAATGACAAATTAACCCTCGACTTGTAAATTGGTGCCCACAGGTGGGGCACAAGACTTTAAATGAAAGTTGAGGGCATGTTGAAAAAATGGGAATAAGTTGGGGGGTATGATCATCACCAATTGTAAAGACTAGTAAAGTGGGAGGGGAAAAATGTTTTAACTATGCATGATTGAAGGGGTTTGTGAAAATGTAAGGTTAGGACCCCACATTCACATGGAGGGCCGAGGGTTGGTAGGGGCAACTAGTAGGTGGTGTATGATTTGTTGGAATCAAAGGGGCAAGTAGCGGGTGGTTTATGGTTTGCATGGGGGATAAGGTGGAGGACAGGCAAGTGGTGGCACATGATGAGGCAAATGGGTGATGGGAATTACAAAGTTTGATGGAACGTGATGAGTTGAGGGACATGGGACGTTTGGTGCCCATGAAATAGGAGGTCTACTATTAACATGAACCCCACTTTCTAAAGATTGCTTATTGTTACAAAACAATCCTAAATCTACAAGTTAATCACATAATACTAAACGAAATGAAAGGAAAAAATAGGAAACTTTCCAAGGAGTCTTTTGCTAAGGCATTATTTCAAGGTTAAACCCTAATTTTGTTATAGGCTTAGATGTCACAATCACTAATATATTGGATTCAACAAGATTTAAACAATTTAATACCAAAATATTAAAGTGGGACCTATTTGCACAATTGCATATGCGCCCCACATTTTAAAGATTGCCTATTTCAACACAATAATTTTAAACCTATAAAACCAACCTCATAAAAATAGATAGATCAAATGGAAAAGATAATGAATTATCACAAACAAGCAAGTTCTATTTCAAAAAATAACTAAACTTTAAATTTGCCATAACCTTTGACATCATCATCCTTACTTTTCTAGGTTTAATTCAACCTATACACTTTTTAAAAAACTATTGTGCAAGAATTAAAGGCTCAGAAACTTTTAATTTGTTATTTTTTGGATTACCCAACTAATGTAACACCCAACTTTAATATATAAAAAAACACCCGAGGTTCAATCATTTAAAAATAAATAAAATCCTAGAAAACATATCATTGGTGAATGACTAGTTGTTAAGTAGTGACATAGTCACACTTACAATGCATTTTTATTTATTTATTTATTCATATTTATTCTTCTTCCTTTGCTATTTCTTTGGGATTGTGACAAAAACAAAAAAAAACCAAGATTGTGGCAAAGTCTCTCTCTTTGTAATAGAAACTCTCTATTGTGTTTAATTTGTAAATAATGAGTAGATTCTTAGTGATGAAAATTTTTATAAGCCTGATGAAAACATTAAAAAATAAAATGACCCATCACAAAACAAAACCCAAACAAAAGACAAGCAAAAAACACAAAACCCATATTCCTTTAGCCTTTTCACCTTTGTTGTTTTGTTGCTCGTTGATGTTGGTGTTGTTGTCATCTTCTTCCTCCTTTGTTCTAGAAAGTGATTGCTTTCATATGTCCCACCATCTAAAAAGTAAATTTACAATTAATCTCCTTAATGGAACCATAACTAGACTACCAACAAGGCTTTCTTATACTGAAACAAAATTAGAAGCTTTTTTCTAATTTCCTAAAGGCCCCCAACTACAATTATTTTTCTCTTTGTCTTTGTTTATCCCTCTTTGTTTGTCGTTTTCTTTCTCCTCTTTTAGCGCGACACTAACTAATGAGCACAAGGAAGCAACAATCGTACTAGTAGCAAAGTTGTTATCACCACTACCATCGCCACCCATACTAGTAGCAAAGTTGCTATCACCACTACCATCGCCACCCATACTGTAGCAAAACCCTCATTGCTACTATGAATGGTTCTTCTTCATTCTCATTTTATCCTACCCTTCATATGATTTATGTAGCCAAATTTGACTAAATTATTTTTTGGATGATTGCCATTTTGGCTACATCACAAAATCCTTAAAAGAAACCTTGGTTCAACTTTGCCATGAAGAGGGGAAGAGCTGCTTTAGGATTAGCCGATTTGCTTTGAGAGGGTGAGGGGCAGAAACATCAGTTCTTTTTATGGCTATGTTTAGCCAGTTCTTGAATTTTTTCCCCAATGGCTACAAACTTATGTTGTTTGGGGTTTTTTTAAGGCACCAAAATCTGAATTTGTTGGGTTAAAAAATTGCCTGATTTCTCTATTGGGTGTAGCATGTAGATTCTAGCATGTTAGCCAAAAATGTGACAGATGCTTAAACTTTTTTTATTTTCATATCCTGGTTATAGCCAGATTTCGCTATACTATCGTATGGATGATGTGCCAATTCAGCTAATGAAATAAAAGAAAAGAAAAGAACACAGACTGAAGCACATTTTAGGTCATTTTAAGGCCTCCTCCTGGTTTTTACAAGGGATTTATTTCTGTGGGAAGAGTTTTGTAGGTGCCTTCCTTTTAGTTGGACTGGTCTAAGGCCCGCTTTACATTAGTAGTCAGAGCTAAAAAAAAACTTGGGGCCAACTTTGAGCATTTTTGGGTTGCAAATTGGTCCCAAGTTACTAATAAATGCTAGAATATTGACATCAGGATATTAATAAATGCTGGAACATTGGCCCCAAGGGTTGCAAATTGGCCTCTCAAATTTCATGGTAAATCCTTTTTTCAGCCTTGGGGCCAATACAAGGGGTTAATTGAACCATAGTTAGTTTACTCATGGTTATTTTTTCATAATTATTTTTAATTTTTGGTTGGTTTAGGATTTATTAGTAACTTGGGGCAGATTGAAAAGTTTTTGTTATCTATTTCAGCCTTGACTCCTAGTGTAAAGCCCTTGGGGGCTGATTTCAACTTTTGCACCAATAGGTATGCTGGATTTGGGTTGAACATTGGGCCTCGACTCCTAGTGTAAAGTGGGCCTAAATGTCCGGATTCACCCCAAAAACAATTTTAATCAACTCTGGTTCTAAAAATCAGAACCGACTCCGGTCGGATTCCATATAACTTGGACCAAAGTCGGCAATTAACTGCTAGTTAACCTCCAGTTAACCCCCCATTTCTAGTCCTTTTTTTCAAAATAAAATTTTAAAAATAAAAATAAAATCATGGTTCTGGTTTCATTTTGGTTGTTTAAAAAACAAGAACTCAGTTCAGAAACCAACAGTTCTAACCCTCGAAACTGGGTACTGACCCAACACTGGTTAGGGTTTAGGGTTTAAGAGCTCTCATTTAAAAAATGGCTGGAACAAAATTCTACTCTCAAGAAAAATAATGATCTAAAGAAAATGTGAAATGCTACTTTGCTCGAACTTTATTTACTGTAATTAATACTCCAACAAAATCATGTGCGGGGTTGTAGATTGTACGTTTGAGTCCTGACCCCTCGGGATATATCCATATCCGGTTTCTAAAATTGCAAAATGGTTGTGATAATCGTACCCTAACACTCATAATAAGAAGAAGGGATACATAAGTTTGAGTGTTTTTTCTGACAAAAAATAAATTGGGAAAATTTGGGAGATTAAATTTTTTTTCCTAGTGCGAATTCGACAAAAAATTCTAATATTTAGGAAAAATTGGAGCAATAAATATAAATATTAATTGGGGAAAAAAAGTCCTGATAAGTTCTACACCATTTATGAGGAAGTATATGTGCACAAAGGCGGAAAAGAATGTTGGCATTATGAATTAGAAAGGCTTTGGTCCCGTCTATACTCCCTAACCCTAATATTTGAAACCTCTCTCTAAATTGGTACCCACACTCTTATGGAGGGGTATTTAGTTGAGGGCCAAAACTCATAGCATAGCCAAATTTACAACCAACTCTACCGAAGGTGGTCGGTGCCTTAAAAAGAGGAAAAGGGGTGGAGTAGGGGGGGAGGGAGAAATTATTTGGACATGCAAAGAGTTGAAGAGTTTGGGAGCATTGGTTTGTCATATCTCTCTGGCGAGGGAGAGAGAGAGAGCAAGTGACCGACCGGTGAAACGTCTATCCAACGCGATGATGACAAACAAACAATCCAGACACTTGTGATTACGGCTGGTCGGCAAAAGAAAGCTGGTGATAAGATATGAGCAATGATTTTCTTTTTTGCCCTCGGTGGTCAGAAATAACAACTGCAGACTTCAGCCAGTGACAAACAAAGAGAAGATGAAGAAGAAGAAGGTCATCAAATGCAGGTATTCCGAGCTTTTGAAGTCATAACAATTATACACAATACCCACTTTGATCTCTTCTTCATCAATGCGTAAAAAAGCTAAGTTCTTATAACTAGACATCAAACGTCAATGCAAACCTCCTCCGAGAATTTCAAACCATGAATGAAAAAGTTAAAACATGATGGTTGGGTTGGGTTCGGTTGGGTTGAGTTGGGAAGGTGTAGATGGGGGTGGGGTGTTGGTGGGAGTAGTAACTAAAAAGTAACCTTCCGACCAAATCATGTTTTGTCATTAGAGTTATGCTTGTGTGCATGTGATTGCAAAAGCAAATATTTGCTTTTGCTTTCTCTACAAAAGGTATGCACTTTTGTGTGTGCATGTGATTGCAAAAGCAAATATTTCCTTTTGCTTTCTCTACAAAAAGGTATGCACTTTTTTTGTGTGCAAATGGGGTGTTGTTGGGTGGGAAGGGGGGGTGGGGAGAGAGATGTTTGATATGTGCTGTGCCTTGGTGTGATATAATAATAGTTCTACCAAACTTTGGAAGTGTATTTGCTAGTCCAAGCACTCAATGCACGGCTAAGGTTTGCCACTCATGATTTTAACCTTCCAATCTTTTTCTTTATTCCCAGAAATTATTTTATTCAATGGGTCGGATTCCATCAAGTTTAACTAACTTCCTCATAATGATGTGGCCTTTTAGATTCATTTGCGGTTGGAAGGACATTTTGTGATTGACATTTTCCGTTGGTTTAAAACCTCAGAAAAGAACGTAGACCCAAGGATGATCAAGTCCACCCATGATCAAAGCATTTATGAGGCTTTTCAAACACCCCTTCAATAAATAAAAGTGTTTCTCAAAATTTCTCAAAATGACATTCTCTTCTAAAAAGTGTCCACAATTATTTGTGATCACAATTGAGAAAAAAATCATATCAAATAGCAGACATCATCATGTTGTTATGTTGAACACATTCAAAATAAACCAAAACATTGGTTTTCTCGGAAACAACTAGATGCTCTTCACTAAAATTTGTAACATAAACAAAGGAAGCTCAAGCAAAACATGGATTTATTATTAAGTTGAAAGTAAATGCTGAATTCTAGAATGCATTTAAAAAAAAACTCATGAATGCCATGATTTTTCACAAGTGATTTGATGAAAGCGCCACCACCTTATTGATTTATGTCATGATGTGTCTATTGGATAATCATTGCCCATATAACTCATGACCAGAATTTCATCATCCATCACCATTGCATCATTCCCTTTTCAAATATGTATATTGAAAAAAAATAAAAATAAAATCTAATATTACCATTTGGAAGTTTGGACAATTGCCAAAACAAACAAACAAACAAAGATACTTTGTCTTTAAATTAAAGATTACTTAATGGCACTTCATTATTTAGGGCTATTGCCTCCTTGAGAGGAGTTGATCACAACCTAATAATGATTTAACCCTCATAAGGAGGGCAACAAGATTTCCTATTCATATTAATCCCTAAGTACTCACCCCATTGTTTGGTGAGGGGTGCATTCATCAAGTGACCCCCATTAGTGCTAGGTTTGGCTTGTTATAGTATGTTACATTCAGCATTGCTAATGGTTAATTGAACCAATGATACATTTAAAGGTGGCCCTTAAAACCAACCAATAATGGGCTTCCAACAACTTGCAAGGTGCCCATGAGTGCAGAAAAATTATTTCTCATCAATTAATTGATCAATGGATGAAGACAACATCATTGCATTTGGTGAGCCATCAACCCATCTAAGTGGTAGCTAGTTAACTAAACCAGATCTAAATTAGTGCATTATGAGAGTTTAGAAATTAGGTGGTTGGGTGATGAATGTGAATGGACTTTCAGTTGTATTATGTTCTTTAGGATTATCCCTTGATATGCATTTAGGGTCTTGTCAATTGTAAGGATCAATATTTTGTGCGAGTCTATTTCAAGTCCGTGATAGATGATGATGATGAATAGTGATTGGAAATGAAGTGGGCAAACAGAGTTTGTCTTGGCATCCATTTATTTGGACGTGGATACCATTCTAGTACCAAGTGAGAGATGTGTAACATCTAGGGTAGTGAGCAATAAAACAAGTACCTGCAAGATAATGTCATGGACCATTGGTGTATTGTTTAATGTGTATTAGTAGTTTACTATAGGCCCTTTGAGATTTTAGTATGCAATATTCAATTTTAGATTTTTGGAATTTTGGCTTATCCTAATTGTGATCGAAGAAAGTTCATATTTTTTCAAATTGAGCCTTCATTAAATAAATGCTTGTGGAAAGTTATGTAAGATTATTTTGGGTTTATGATGGGCTTGGAGAGTCATGACTCATGCAAGGAAGTCTAACATTTGCATGTAGGGGCTCAAAACAAATCCATAAACCCCTTAGTTTGAAGTTGAGGACATGAGCTCCCCCATTCCTCCTTTCACATTGTGCACATGAAGTTAATCAATAAGATAAATGGGGCATAGCTTGAGTTCTCTTGCATGTGAATTGCATGAAGGGCAATGGAATATACTTTTCAAGTAACACAACAATGGATGCTGAACATTAGGGTTTTACTTACATTTTTTTTTGTTAAAATGATTTCAATTCAAAATAAGGTATTTTAGTTTATTGTTTTGATGATAATTCATTACAAGAAATCATATCCATAGCAACCCATGTATTTTTGACTTTTGTCCAAAATAATTACTTTTGTGATTGTTGTTTCAATTGTCCTTTCTAACACCATGATAACAACTTGTAATTGCATATTCAACCACAAATGGCTTTAAGTTATAGATGCAACTATGATTGACAACAAATTGCTAATTTGGATGAAATGAAAAAAAAGTTCATTTCATCCACAATTAATGGCATCAAACAATTAAAAATTATATTGTTTTTTTTGTAACCTTTAGTTACCTTAAGTAACTTAGGTAGTCCCTAGGGAAACCTTTAAGTACCCTAGTTAGGCTCAATGGCCTTTAGGTAGGCCCTAAATAAACATTTAGATACCTTAATTAGCTAAGTAGCCTTTAGCTAGGCCCTAGGTAAATACCCTAGGTATTATAGTTAATCTAAGCAACCCCTAGCTTGTCTTTAGGTAGCCTCTAAATAACCTATGCACCCCTAGGTAGGCCCCAAGGTAGGCTAAGTAGCTTAGGCAATCCCTTGGTAGTTCCTAGGTAAGATAACAACCCTTAAGTAGCCCTTGTGCAACCCTTAGGTACCTTAAATAACCTAGGAAGCCCTTAAATAATCATTAAATAGTTTCTAGGTGCCTAAAACTTAGTAGCCCCTTAGGTAGCCAAGGCAATCCTTATGCAACCTTTAGTTGGTGTCCTAGATAGCTTAGGTAACGCCTAGGTAGTAAACCCCTATGCACCCTAAGTAACTTAAATAGCTTTTAGGTAGGCCTTTAGGTACCCTAGTTAATTTAAGCACTTCCTAGGTAGGCCTCTAGTACCTTGGGCCTACCTTAGTTAGTTTAGGCAGCCCCAAGGTAGGCCCCTAGGTACCTTAGCTAGTTTAGAAAATTGTTAATGAACCTTTAAATAACCTAAAGAGTCTAGGCAGGCCCTAGGTGACCCTTAGACTTGTATTCTAAATTAATTCAAGCAACCTTTAAGTACCCTTGGTAACCTAGGTAGGTTCTTAGGTACTTTAGTTAATTTAGATAACCCTAAATAACCTAAACAACCCTTAGTAGGCTCCTAATTAACTTACATAAATCTAGGGGAGGTTGAGTAAGTTATTTATGTAGGTTAGAAAAGGTGTTTTTAAAATGTGGTTTCCTTTCATATTACATATATAAAGTTAGGGCAATGGTAAACATTTTATCCCTTAATGTGGAGGAGAGGAATCTTTGTTGTTGCAATTTATTTATCCTAGGGGGTTTAGGTGTCCACTTTAGGCCAATGTGTTTAGTTCAAGCCACTTAGGCTTCAACCTTGCCCATGTCTAGATAGCCTGTGCATCCTAGGTTAGGCTAGGTTATGTAATTTAGGCACCTTAAGCAAGTTAGGTTAGGTTGCATAATTTAAGCCATCATAATTTAAGGCCATGTTGTGCCATTTGTTGACAAATGTGTAAAAATTTTAAAACTTTACAAATGGCACAATGCATAAAAACTTAAAAATTTACATAGTCATAAAACTACTTGCAAATGACCGAGCCATATAAGCATATATCACTATACATTTAAGATGTGAAAACCAGTCATAAATGACAATGCTATGGAGGTTGCATGTTAGTTGGATGAAATTGGGTTTAAATTTCATCTCAATGCAATTCTAGTTTTAATTTGGTGTCACATAATGTCTTTTGCAACTAAAATTGTATTCAACTTGTCCAAGGCAATTAGAAAAAAACGCAATCACATGTCTCATTTACAATTGAAAAAAAAAAAAAAAAAAACAAATATTTAAAAAAAAATAACTTTAAAAAATTTATTCAAATTTTCAAAGGAAAATAAAAAAAAAAAAAACCCCATTTTTTATTTTAAATAAAAAAAAAAAAAAAAAAAACCTAGTCTTTATAGATGAATTCCTTGTAATGATTTTATCATTTTCAAAAAATATATATTAGGCTCACAAAAAGTCTTGAAAAATGTTTATAACTTAAAAGGGCATTTGAATATATAACTAAATATTTATATAAATTGCTACTAGATTTATGGATTTATCAATTACCAAAATTTACCATATAAATAATTAAGCAGAGCATTGGACATTTATCTATTTATAATTTGGTAGCAAAATAATACCCTATGAACGCAAAAGGTACCCTAAAAATGGAAAGAGTGAAAATGATAAATTTCCATTTATGAATGTGAAAAATTAGGGGCAGCAAACAAAAGAAGTGCAATGGGTATAACCTGCACATTGCACACATATGTCATACATACCCTAAGGTCACATTTTAACAATTTTGTGTTCATAATCAATATGTGGGGATTCATAAATATTTTTCGAAATAATTCAATGAGCTTAGTTTGAAGCTCATTAATTTGTTTGTGTACAAGTATAGTAAATGCCCTTTATAATCACACCCATTTTAGTCACATTCTTGTTTGTGTCACACATTTCTTTTGGTAACCATCGGTTTTGGTAAAAAGCATCATTTTTTTTAGTCACTATCACACTCGTTAGTAGCACAAAACATTTGTAACGGTTTTATTAAAAAATGTGACTATAATAGAAGAAATTTAGAGCAAATATTAAAATTTTGTAAATTATAATTCTTTTTGACAATGTTAATGTTACTTTGTGTTTTAGTTGTGCAAACTAACAACCATGAATCTAGTTGAAGAAAAAAGAAAGAGACAATTGAAAAAAAGAAGAGAAAGAAACAACAAACTTTCTATTTCAACAAGCAAAAGATATGTGAGCTTGCCAAAAAAAAAGCAAAAAATGTGACTATACATGTTCGAATCACAATTCGTTAGTGTCACAAAAAAGAAAAAAAGTGATCATCAAGAGTGTGATTAGAAAAGGGGTTTATTGTAGTGTATTATGAAGTACCTCTAAGTTGCCAATAAAAATTTTTAAAAATATATTTTTGAACCAACTTCATTTGTGTGGGAAAATCTTCTAAGACAAAATATGCCCTATATATAATGGGTATGGGAGAATGGGGACAAACTCACAAACTACACAACAATATTTTTAAAAAAGCAATGTACTATTTTCCCTCTGCAATGGAGACTTCCATTTGTGCCAAAATAATAATAGTAATAAAATCTTGGAAGACAGAATGGGCCTTTTCATGCAGGTCTATTTTTTGTTTTGTGGAATAAGTGTAGAGAAATGCACTAGCAGCAGCAGCAGCAGCAGCAGCAGCAGGGCATTGGGCATTACAGCATGTGAACCAAGGGCAAAGGAACAGCTTCCAATTGCCCATGTACCAGGCCCACTTGTCTCTGTGTTCATGTGCTGTTTTGCATGTTAGTCTTCTCAGGTTGCCTAAATCACACCAACCAGTCCCACTTGTCTGGTGTGTTTCTGTGGTGTGCTAGGCTAGGAAGGCATGGTGCCCATCTGGTCCCCCTCAAGTTGCCAATTCATATGGCCCACTTTGTTGAAGGGCCTTTTTTTGTTTGGTTGGTTGTGTCCATTGTGCCAATTGGTTCAAGGTGAATTACTTAATGCTTTTCTTTTAAAAATTTGATACAACAAAACATAGAGACTTTTTGTTTTGGTGAATAGGTAGGGTGTTCTTTGCAAGGGGTATTAGCCCAGGCCAAAAATGGTGATGAACTCTCTTGGGAAGAGAAATTTCATGCAGCCAATTATTGGAAGGCTCAAGCATGCACTCAAGCTGCCTTGCTTTTTTTCCTTTTAAGTTTTTGGGGGAGGGTTGTGGAGGAGGATTTTTTCTCCATTTTCCCTGGTTCCCAACCCACTATGTTCCTTTTGAGTTCCCAATGGGTTCCCATCAAGTTCCCAATATGCTCCCCAAGTTCCCAATGTGTTCCCCAACATGTTCTCCATAGCACCTCATTTTTATCCCATACGCTTTGGCAAATGTTGTCCTCCTTTCACCTATATAGTTGGGCCAAAGGGGAGGAACTCTACACTTCAAAGTAAAACCTTCTATTTTGGGGAGCCTCCACAGTTTCATTTTTTTGAGTGATGGACCAATCAAATTGGCTCATTGCCAAAAAAAAAATTAAAATTGAACTTGGGAGGCACCTCATCTATATTAATAGGAAAGGTGAAAACTGACAATAAACTTCAAACCAACAAACTTTGGACTTAGTTGTTGGTTGAAGCTACTATGATTGTAGCAAAGGGATTGAGCCGCCCAATGGATAGGTAGATAAAATTCGACTTTTCACCCCCCAAAAAGAAAAAACCAAATTGATGAGGAGTAGGTGATGAGATCCACTTATTTTCCGAATAGCTATAGGTATATGTAACTAGAATAAAGGGTAGCAGATTAAACGTGGATGAGGAAAACCCTTCATTCTAATGTTATCATTTATGACCTCAGCATTGGGTACCCTAATGCGTGTTCAAAACTTATAGCAGAACAATGAGAGAATAAAGATGAACAAAAACACAAATGTACATCAAGCTCTTCACCCAACCTTACGATCACAAAAGTTGCTTCAAACTTTATAATTTACCCTGAGCTTTGATCTCCTCTTAAGAGGAAGTGAACCTCACATGCAGATATGTGACCTTGATATTGTATGCACAAGGTCATCGTCTCATGCACATGTTATCTCCACCTAAATAAGATGAAAACCGAATGCAATTAGACACTGAACTAGCTGCAACTCAAGTATCTTGTAGAAAAAAATGAAGTGAATGAGGGATCCAGCTTGGAACCATAGTTGCCATCCACAGTGAACCACACCACCCACCAGCACAGGATGTGGGATAGATGGATGGATGGATGGATAGATGGCTCAATGGTGTGTGGACATGAAACACTTTTTCATTGTATTCCTGTCTTATGGCTAACCATGGTAGTTAGATATGTAACCACTCTCATACATTAACCTAAGTAGTAACCACCATGTGGTTTGCTAATTACTCACATTGTTATCACTTACATTCCTTACCCCCTTACCTATGAATACTTCCCTTCTTATGGAGGTAGTGTGAGGGGAAAGTGGGAGGGTTTCTTGGATAGGTTACCAATGTGGACTCAGTTGTGGAACTGCAACCGAGTCAAAGTGGTTTCCAATGGATGCTGCATTGGTGGGTGCTAGGCCATATAATCCATAGTTGCCTAATTCAACTGTCCATAATTAATCACCAACTAAAGATTGAAGAACCATTTAATGGCAACTTTGTAGCCAATTGGACATTGGTGATTGAAAGCATGGATGAATGTGTGACTACATCCAACAACTATGTCCAATAATCCTTTTAGGATTGACACAAAAACATGTTTTGATTTTTGGGAGTTAGACACCAAAAGGTTGAAGACACTTATTGACAAGGTATATATCATTCATGTATCCTTCCAAACTCTCTCTTAGCAATAGAAAAGAAATAGACAATAAAGAAAAGTTGAAACATTAGGCAAAAATTGGGCAACAATGAGAGGTGGGTAAGTTGTAGCTATCTTAAAAATTAAATTTAAAAATTATTAAAAAAACCCACATAGTATCTATGGATCCTAATTTGAAAGGAATTAAATTTTCTTTTATGTATACAAACTATACTTAAAAGAAACTTTTGCTTATTTTCTTGCAAAATCTGCTCAGTGGGTAGCTTTTGTTTTAAATTTTTTAAAAAATTTAAAATTGAAAATACGAGATTAATTCAACTTTTAAAAAACTTTTAAATACATTTTTGGGCATAAATACTCTAATGGTTTAACCTCCATTTTCCTTTTTTTCCTTTTTACAATTTAATTTACCCCCAAAAAAAAATCTGTATTGTAGAAAAAGTCATTAAAAAAAAATCTGCAAAGGACTGCAGATTTAAAAGCTGAACAAACAACTACTGAGCCAAAAAAGGGAGGTGGGGGGGGAGCCTGGAGTTGGAGTGTCAGGGGAAGCAAGTGCTACCACATGGGAACACTACAAAAATCATTTCAGAAGTTGGCTTAGTTATTATTATGTGGAGCCCATTTATAAGACAAAAATATAAACACTTTGCATATAAGTTGGCAAAGCTCAGGGACATCCCTAATTTATATTCCTAAGGCTGAAATGGCAGTGATGAGCCACACCCTCACTCAACAACCACCCATCCATCCATCCATCCATCCAGCCCCCAAGAATATCTAGACCATGTATGTTCCAACACACACATTCATTTTACATCAATATTAAGTTTCAAGTTTCAAAATTGTAAAATTAATGTGTGTGTGTGTGTGTGTGTGTGTGTTTTGTATATTTAAATTTAAGGGTAAATTTGCCTTTAAATTCAAATATTAAAAAAAAAGGTATATAGGTTTTGCAAAATTATCAGTCTGGGTAATGGTCTTGGTATGGGTAAAGATAAATGATGGACATTAACCCATACCCATTTACCCAGTTCATATAAATATATGATGAAATATTTACCAACCAGGTAGGGTAATTGAAACAGCAACTTAAGATTTATGAGTCGGGAACCATGTATATTTACCCTGTTATGACCCACGGGTATATCCGGGTAAAAGGCTTGGTCACCCAACACCAGTTTGTGCCATGTCTTTAAAAATATGATTTCGAGACATACAAAGGGTTTTTTGTGAAAAAAAATGGCCCTAATTCTCTAGATTTTGGGGGAACACGTAGCCAGAATATAAAAGGATTCTTTAAAAAATTACTTTCACATATGGTCTATAGCAATATTTGGCTAAATCTTTTTGTGGATGATCACCAGCTTGACTACATCACAAAATTGGAAAAGAAAAACTTGGTACCTAATGCTCAAACTAGGATTTGAGGGATTATGAACAAATTTTGTTCTGGGGTTATTAAAAGAAAAAAAGAAAAAGGGTTATAACATATTAGTTCATAAAGTTGTTCATCAATAATTATGAATGCAATTTGGCAAAATGAATTTTTCAACCACATAGAGGAGGAATTGGAAGTTGAATTGTGTTTGAATGAGAACTTTGATGTATTGTTGGAAATATTTTAATAAGGACCATACAAAATTAAGCTCACCAACTCAGATTAATTATGCTTTTCAAAAGAAATTGCCTGACTATGTTCAAAAAATTATTTACATTTAAAAATTTTCAATTTTCAATTTTTTTTCTTCCCATTTTAATGTAATTCCCATGAAAACTCACAAAATATGTTATGAAAGGGAATAATGGTTCTTGCAAGGGTTTAAATTGTGAATCCTCTTGTTTGTCTTTGTGAGTAAGTGAGGACTCTTGACTTAAGTTTGTGTTAAGGTGACATTGAATCTTTCTTTTGTTTGTTTCATATATTTCATTTGAGTGTAGGTTCAGTATTTGCAAAGTATTATGTTGTTGTAAAAACCTTGGGTCAAAAACCCCAGTTTACTTTGGGAGACCTCCTCAAGTACAATTTCCCAATTAGGGGAATGCTAATCATACATTCAAGTAAAGTGACCAAATATTCATGTTTACACAATCTGATCTCTAGAATTATGTTATCTACATACTATTCAACCTGGATTTTTCAGCCATCTTGAATTGGAAATTTGAACAAGAACTTGGAAATGAAATTTACAAACTTGATGAAACTATGTTGAATACCTTAGGAAAGGTTTCATAAAATTAAATAATTTGGAGAACAATGCTCAAAACCTCCTTGAAATAAATGGCTGAAATTATAATTAGAGGTTTGCTTCAAAGCTACGAATCAAATAATAACAGTAGACTTTGTTGCATATGGGGAAAAGGCTCTTAATCACATTATCTTTAGGTCAGTTTTTACCAAAATACTTGCATTTGTCCCTTGGCTAGTTAAAGCTTGAATTTGGCTATAGTGCTAGATAAAGTACTCCGAGAAATTTCCTTGTTTATTTGGAAGGCACCTTATTTGAATATCCCTTTGAGAAAAGAGGAGGGGAGCTTCTGCCTACTAGTCGAGAGAGAGAGAGAGAGAAATTATGCCTACTGGATTAAACATCCCTCCCAAGGAGGTGCAAGAATCAATGTTGGATGGTTTTTAAAATTTTGAAAAAAAACCATTGATTTCAGTTCATTAAATATTCCAGAATCAAAAAATTGTTGGTTCCAGTTCTTTAAAAAAGCTCAGAATCAAAGAACCGTTGGTTTCAGATATTTCAAAAACCTTAAAAAAACCAACAATTTTCATGAAAAAATTGATGATTCTTTATTAATTCTTTGACTTTTTCATATTATTGAGAATCACATTTATATACCAAAACCAGTTCTTTGATTTGTTTTTAGAACTACCAAGTAAGTGGGTACACTTATCAGTGTTGTCTAGTTATATCTTGATATCCGGATATGAATCCGGATACTACCTGAATATGCATAAATCCATATCTTATATCTAGTTTAGTTTTACTATCTGTTACTATATCAGTTAACACCACAAGTATTAACCAAGCTCTATGGATATCTGAATGTTGTTATATATGATATCAATATTCATATTCGGACCTTAGTGATATTTCATTTCACAGATATGGATAGTTGCATTATGTATATTGAGTACAAAAGGTTATATATAACCTATTTGAAGGCCCTGGAGTTAGAGAGTGTTTGTTAAGGTTTAAGGCAATGTTGTCTGGTTATATCTTTATACTTGGATATGATTCCGCATATTACCCAAATATGGGTTTTGAGTTATGTTCATGTAGATCTTTTTCTTGGAGGTTAGGTTGTTAGGCTTTACTCTTGTAAATTTTTTTAAAGAAATCAGAATTGTAAATTCGATATGCAAAACCTTTGTGCATATATCCATCATGTCTTGAAAATTCAAACTGGCTTATTTATAATCAACAAACCAATTTTTTTGAAATGAATGTGTAATCGACTGGTGTAGTAAATTGATGTTTTTTAATATACATATCCTTCATCATGATTTTTTTTATAAAAAATGTGTAGTTAATATCCAGAGGATGTGTCTAAAAACTGATAACCGGATAACACTTGTACATACCCAAGTTGATAACCAATGAGTATTTCTCATTCTAAGAACCACCCAACATTGGTAGGAACAAATGCTGTTTACTTCTTGATTTCAAAAAGGGACCTTCAATCCCAGTTTTATTTTATTTTATAAAAATGAAATCTCTGGATCAGTCTTGAAACCAGTTCTTTGAATTTTTAGAGGCTTCAGTTTCAATCATTTTCAAAAAGAATTTAGAGCCAGTCCAATTTTAACTCTAGTTCCATCTTCATTACATGCAATTAAACCTTTTGGGGGGGGGGGGGGGGGGGGTGGTGTATTTTTTTTTTTATCGTTTGGGTACAAACAAAATAGAAATTAAAGCATATTTAATATCATTATA
>Ga0116231_10000920_pt1 | contig 56858 bp, 57 predicted proteins | sample S1TSphgellanicum_2_FD_89695 | JGI IMG/M metagenome (GOLD analysis project Ga0116231, IMG submission 89695) | Host-associated microbial communities from peat moss isolated from Minnesota, USA - S1T2_Fd - Sphagnum magellanicum MG | ecosystem: Host-associated > Plants > Peat moss > Unclassified...
CCCCCCAACTACCGAAAGAATCGGCGGTTATATAGAAGAACGTGTTTTCGAAAATTTCCAAAACTTTCGGGAACCAAGGTTCAAAATGTCAGAACCAGGGTTTTGGGTTTTCTCACGTCAGGTAAGGGAGTAAATACCTGGACTGATAACCTAAGGGTACACACTGTTGGTTCTATACCCGCACAACGTCAGTCGAGATCACTGCACGTTCGGGGTGGCTGGAATGGCGTAACCACAGGTGTCCGAAGGTCACGAGTACCACTAGTAGATAGATAATATGAAAGGAATATGGTAATGATTAGGAAGGAAATGAGATAGTTAGGCTTGAAAATGAAATAATTATATTGAAAAATGTTTCTGGACTTGTTCAATGACAACCATCTGAAGTTATATGCAAAATCAACACAAAGCTTACAAAAGAATTATAAAAAATCACCCATATACCAATTCTTCGAAATTCTTGTCAATAAAATTTTGCATAATCCTTTGTATGCTCATCCCTGCACAATTCAAAAAACATTTCCAAATATAATTATCTCATTTCCAAGCCTAACTACCTCATTTTCTTCTTAATAATTGCCTCTTATCCTTGGAACTACCTCACTCATTTCTTAATAACTATCTCTTATCCTTATGATTATTTCATCCCTTTCCTTACCCACCAACATGAATATGAAAAGGCAAATTAACATGTGCGTTTTCATGTCCATGATATTTATATTAATTGAAATTAAATTTGACATTGACACAAATAATGATAAATTATTGATAATCATATGAAAACACAATAAAAAGGAAAATCATCACTATAATGCGTAGCAACATGGAGCCCAAGTCAATAACGAGCTATGAAAGATTATAGAAAACCACCCATATACTTAGTTCCTTGAAATTCTCGTCATTGGAATAAAAGAGAAAATGTTTCCATCATGATGTCCTAATTTATCCTACTTCATGCATGTTTATACCATTGCCTAACTTAATTCACATGTCTCCAAAGCTATAAAAACCTTGTAGAAATTGCATCGTGTATGTGGAAGGCACTGTAATGAAAAAGCAGGCCATAGTAAGTTTTTTGTTACCCACTGATATGCATCAATTGACACAAGAAATCAGTTGCACACATAAACCATATTACTCCACACATGCATCCCACCAATTGTGGATTTTTACAAACTGAAAGTAGAGTTAATCTTAATTCTATAAATCAAAATGGCAATGGATCTACAGGGGTCAAGACGCTTCGACTTCACTCTCTTGAGCATCAACTGACCTAATTGGCAATCAGAAGTTCTCCCTAACACCCAAAGCAAAATAACACACTTTGCTGAAACATAAAACCCCAATGCAACACTTAAATAAGCACAACACCAAATGCCTACTCTGAGATGCCCAAACATAAAACCGTGATGCAACAAAACCCCATCAATTTCAATTGACAAGTGATGAGACTTAAGATGGAAATGGCAGGTCTTTAGTATTCAGCAGATAAACCCCAAGAAGTTTTACAAATGCAGTCCGCTACCCCAGACTTATAATGCCCAAACATGATCCCAGATGTAGAAATCAAGACATGCATTCGGAAGCCCCAATTTTCTAGGTACTCTATTCCCTAATAACAAAACCCAAAACATCCCAAAATAGTCCACACACAAATTGATTTCTTTGCCAAGGTTGCTCACAAAAACCCTAATGTTCCTCATCATTCCCTTGATCATGGATCCATAATTGTGGTTCTGCAAGGCATTCTACTAGTAGGAACATGGCACAGCGGAAGTAACAAGCATAACCTCAGTAAAGAAGAACCCTACAATGTCCACAATATGGGCATTCATCCCTCAAAACACAAACTGATCACCTCCCTCAACATTGAAACATTCCAAAATAAAATACTTAGCTTTCAATCTTAGATGGCATGTCAGATGCATACTTGAGGAAAGCAAGAAATGGAAAAACACAAGATTCATTTCAGGAGTGCAGAGAAAGGTGGATTTCTAAATTTAAGAAGGGAAAAAGGGATGGATCCAGGGCTGGAGAGAAACAATGGATGCAAGAATGAATTTCCTATATATGCATATACATGAGAAGACAATGGACATGAACTGCCCAGGGCAAAGAGGGTTTTTGATATATCAATAGTGTCTGTTAAACATCCTCATTTCCTGTCCAAATTCTGCACAGTTCCTGATAAAGTGCATTGCTGCTGAGCACATGCACAAAATTTGCAGACTGTGCACTCTGAGTTGCAAATTCCACCCCCTGCTCATACTCCAAGTCAGCTTCATCTTCAAACACACATACACACATACAGACACACAATCTCTCAACTCCCTCCAAAAAGTCTTCCCTCCTCTCATGCATCATCGCTGCTGCTGGACGTTCCTGCTGCATCTTTTCTCCCAAGGCATTGAACGACCTATACAAATCCTGTTCTTCATCACCACATGTAATATTCGTAGCCAAGCACTGCACTATAAGCTTCCCAATTTGGTACATGTCCGATGCCTTAGTGTATATTTTCTTTCCATTACAATCTTGCAACGTTCTCTCATCCCAAGCCCTTAATCCATCACCTTTCCATTCCTCTCTGTCGCATCCAGCAGCTTCCAAGTCTATAATCACCCATTTCCATTCACCCTGAACATTTACTTTAATACAGTTTTCCCATCTTAGATCCCAGTGGGTGTAGTATTGTTTGTGCAAGTCCACAAGGCCATGTAAGATGTCATGAACAGCAGCTGCCAAATCCTTCAAAACACCAGGCTGTGAATGTGGGTTTCCAACAGGTTTCAGCTGCAACTGTGCTCTCCCGCTGAGTGCTCGGAGACCAATTAGCTGGATAAGGTACCTGGAACGAGTGATTGAAGCATACAAGGATTGAAACTTATCTATGTCCAATGGAGGCCTTACTTCCTTGCTTACACAGTGAGGATAGACAACTACTTCTCCACCACCGCTACAAGGGAGTGACTTATATAATCTCACAATCATATGATCACAGTCAGTTCTCCTTCTAGTTTCTGTAGGAGACAGTGCATCTGAATGGTGCTATGTAGGAACAAGGCTACATTGCTCAACATATTCAAGTTGTAAACGTCTGAGATGAATTCAGGAACAATTTCCTTGCCACTTGGAGAGAGCTTCAGCCATCGAAACTGCCTTCCAGCACAGCAACCATTAATCACATAAGGGAGCTTACCATAGTAGAGAGGGCTCCATGCTTTTAATTTTGACACATTCTCAATCATGGCCTCACTAATATCTGGACTTGTCAAACTTATTCTCCCATCTGAGAATGAGTACATCAATCACAAACAGCTGAAAATTTGGCCTTAACAGCGGTACAAGTGCTTTCGATGATGAGTTAGAAGTCCTAAGATTGGGTGAGTCCAATATCCACTCAAAACCTTCTAATTGTCTGTCTCCTGGAGCATGTTCATTTAACCATCTAATGAACTCTCCGGTGAGGAGAGACAATTGCCATGAGCTGCTGGCCTCAATGGCTGGATGGAGAGTCACTCATGTGGGAGAATGCGCCTGTTCGAGAAAAACTCTCAAAGGTGACTCTGCTGGGTTAGAAGAAAGTTTCACAAAGTCAGACTCGTTTATGTCCAAGTAAGTCTTCTTCTCTTTGAGTGGGAGTTTTTCTGTTCTCATGGACAGAAATTTCTGGAGATCTTCGGTACTTTTGGGAAGCTCAAGAGGGGCTTCCAACGGTTTCTTGAAATAGTCAATCCCGGCAGCAACTTGAGACTCTGCCTGGTTAACTGGATCCAAGGACTGGGTGTTCATCTGGTGGCCACTTTGCCCTTCTTCAAGGGTGGCTCTCCCTCTGGACACACACACCCGGTCGCTATAAGAGAATAGAATAGGTAGGGGAGTTCTTTAATGACTGAAACCACAAAACCCTTAGAGCACAATGGCAGCTATAAGGAAGGAATATAATGAATTCGTCAGGAACTTGAAAAAGATTGGAAAACCGTGCCAAAGAAGGACTGGCTATACGTTCGTTTGCAGAAGAATCAAGTGCACAAGTATCAAGGATCAAAGATCATAAATGTTGACGAACACAGCAAAGGAATTTGTATCAAGAAACCCCAAGTATCAAGGATGATCACAATACCCTCACAAAACTAGCCCCAGATATGAGTGTCTGCAAATTCAGGTATTCCTCCTGGTACTGGTGTCTTCTTTTTCTTGGTGATGGGTTTAGGGTTTCTTAGGGTTTAAACCCTAAAAAACCCTAAACCCTAAACCCTTTTTCTTCATGCTTAAATTGAATGGTAAGCCTTCAAGTGTTACCACGTTCTCAACTGATTTTGAGTTGAAAGGAACTCAAATGCCACCCACATAGGAAGAGGAAAACCAAAAGTAGAAAAGGCCTTTCGCCATCCTTAAACATTCTAAGTTTTTTTTTAAGGAAATCTAAGTGTGTGGGCGCAAAGTTTTGAGGTTTGTTAGAAATGTTAAAAGGAGAAAAAACTACATTTGGCCAACATAAAAAGAGCACCAAGGATAAGGTCTGAAAAGCCAAAAATCTTTAAATAATAACAATATTCTTAAAGTAAATGTGTTTGTGAGGATAAATTTTTAGTATTGACACAATGTCAAAATGAGACGTTTATCATTATGACAATTTGCAACTGGTATCCAAATGTGGTTATGTAATATTATATGTTATTTAGTTATTATTTATTTTAATGAATATGGTCATAATTATATAGGACGAGAAATATATAAGTGATTATAACTACTACAAATATAACTATAATTATGATTACATATAATTGACTTAAAAGACATCAACATGATCAAACATGTTGTTTAGATTTTTTGACAAATGATGACAACCTCAAATAAATAGATAGTCTATGCTTGTTTTAAAAAATGAATTTGTTAAAAAAAATGGCCAATGAATGAAGATATGTAATGGAATTGGGCTTCTACCAATTCTAGCAAATAACACTCACATCTACAAAAATGTTATAAAGAAACTAAGGCAAGATTTGTCAAATGTGTCATAAAAACATTTTGTTGTTGTGTAAAAGCTTTCCAATTTGCTAAACTGAAATGAAATAATAAAGGAATTGTGCAAGGTCCTTCCAAGAAAGAACTTCTCAAAGTTATTCTCGTGTACTAAAAATCAAAATTGCAATGAAAATAACGTCAAATGTTTCACAAAAACATTTTTGTGTTGTGTAAAAGATTTCCAATTTGCAAGACTAGAATGAAATAATGAAGGAATGGAGTAGTAAGGTGCTTTCAAGCAAGGAATTCTCAACAATATTTTCCATGTGTAAATAGTAAAATTAGAATGAAATTAAGACAAGACTTGTCAAAAGCTTCCCAAAAACATTCCGTGTTATGTAAAATGTTTCCAAGTTGCACAATTAAAATGAAAAGGAAAAATTTGTGTAAAGAACACACCTAGATACTTATCATTTTTAGATTCTTATGTATCTTCCTCTAGCACCACTAAGAAGCAACACATTGCTTGGACAATCATCATGGCAAGGGCATGGAGACTTCAACTTTGGTAGCAAGAACCCTTCAACTTCACATGGCTTACACCATCTTGTAGAATAAATAAGATGACAAAAACCAATTTGGGCTTACACCATCTTGTAGAATAAATAAGATGACAAAAACCAATTTGGGCTTTACACCATCTTGTAAAATAACTTCTAGTGTTTTAAAATGATAAAAACCAATTTGTTTCCCATGTTAAAAGTGAAGACAAAAGCTCCAAAATGTGAAACAAAACTCCAAAGATCTTTTTAAAACTTTCTTTTGTGAATAGATTTTTCAAATAATCAACGATTATATTGTGGAACTTCTCTTATTTTGACATGTTTTTTATTTGAATAAATGATTCTCTTCTTTGAATTTTGCAACTATAAAGCTAGTGAATGACTCTCCAAAATTATCCTCTAGGACTTCCTAATTGTGTGAATAATGCAACAATTTTCTTCATTACTTGTTCTCCTTCAGTGAAATTTTGTCAAGGGTAGAAAGAATTTTTAGCTTCAAGACTATAATTTGTAAGCCATAATAGCCAATTCATTTGTACCATTTGGCAACCATTTTGTATTTTTTTAAAATTCATTCAAACTACTATATCATAGTGTTTCTGTTGGGGCATTGGGATTGTGAAAGACTTCTATTTACAAAGTTGATTTTTGTACATAAGAAATTTATGTTACATTTTTTAAAAATCAATTTTCAAATTAACAATTCAAAGTGCATAAGAAATACTTAATCTTTTTGTTTTTTTTTTAAATGTTTAAATGCACGTAAAAGGCTTGCGTACTGTGCAAATGTTTGCATAAAAAAGATATAAATTTGCATGAAAAAGAAGATGTATTTGCAAATACACTTACAAAGCATAAGAAATATGTGGCCATTTTTTTTTTCAGATGATACTTGGCGGGTACCCAACTGGTACTCTCCGGGTATCACAGGAAAAAAAAAATTAAATAATTAAAATTAAAATTAAAACAATTGGTGGGCTGGCTTTAGGTCATGCAACAATTTCGGGCCAAGCCATCCACAAAATAATAGGCCCTTGGCCTCCAGCCTCAAGGGCCCATTTTTTAGGGCCCTTGGCCTTTATGTCGTGCAACAACACCTTTGGCCCCGGCCGTTCCCAAAAAATAAATAGCTGGACGGCAAGGGCCTATTTATTTCCAGGTACAATACAGTGTACCGTATATCGTATATAGTATACCGTATTTTAGTTTAGTGTACGTCTAGTGTCATCAGTTCCCTAGCCTAACGCGATTTGTAGTGGCGTACGACAATCTGCCAGCTGGCAGATAAGGAGGATCGGGAGAAGTTCCGAGTGGGCAGATGCTTCGCCGCCCCGCTGACGAGGGGAGGAACGCTCGCCGTCTTTTGTTCGCAATTTGCGAGATTTTACCCCAGTATTTCTCGAGCTCGGATTTCGTGGTTACAAATTGAACATTTTCGTGTCCGTCTGCATCGATTTTCCTCAAAAAAATTCAAAATTTTCTAAATCGATTTCGCTCGACAGATTCGTACTTTCTTCTGAAGGTAGGCAGCCATCTCGCTTGCGGGATTTTTGGTGGTAGCGTCGTCGTTCCTTGTCGTCGTCGTCGTCGTCGTCATGGCAGCTGCGGGTCTTGTAGCAGTAACGAGTGTAGCAGGGATGCCTGCGGTCTCCTGTTCGTTGCGGAGCAGCAACAGAAGTAACATTTCTTCATCAGTGACTCCTCTTCGCAAGGCGTTCGGTTTGCAGTCGAGCGGTATGGGGCGGATTACATGCTACAAAGTGACGTTCCATACTCCCACGGGCAAGGAAGTAGTGGAGGTTGCTCCGGATACGTACCTGCTAGACGCTGCGGAAGAGGCGGGACTCGATTTGCCCTACTCTTGTCGCGCGGGTGCCTGCTCCACTTGTGCCGGCAAACTCAGGTCTGGAACGGTGGACCAGTCCGACGGCAGCTTCTTGGATGATGACCAGCTGAGTGCCGGCTTTGTGCTCACGTGCGTCGCGTACGCCTCTGAAGATCTGGAGATCGATACGCATAAGGAAGAAGATCTGAACTGATCACTAGAAGGAAGGAAAGACGAAGAACAAGTCAGAAGAAAGAAAGAAGAAGAAGAAGAAGAAATCAGCAGCAAAAGAAGAAGAAGAAGAAGATGGCCCCTTATACTCCGGACTGTTGTAAGGATTTGATTTTTTCCAATGTGTATATTAGAGTTATACTCTTCTTGGAAACAGCCATGCAGAGAGTAAATGTCCAACTGTTCAATGTGTCTTTAGTTGCAAACATCTTCTTCTTCATGTATCCTGTCAAATATTATCTTTTCTCAAGTCGCTAGTCATTACCAGCCATTGGAGCTGATAAGAGAATGTGGACATGTATCATGAGGACATATCAATGACACATCCAATTCCTTACATTGGAGTTGTCTGCAATGAGAGTCAGCAATGCTTTGATGTATGGGCAAATTTCTGTCTGGTGGGTTGTCTATATACTTGTATCCATAACCTTGTATACTTTGAATTACAGCAACCAGATGATGTATAGGAACTAAAATGTGGGGAAAAATCTGTGTAGTTTGTTTGGTATATGTATCCAAAACTTTGCAGAGTTAGAATTGTAGAAGAAATTAACGATGTATAGGAAAATTTTCTGTGTGGGTTGTTGGTGTATGTATCCAAAACTTGGCAGACTTGAAATTGCAGAGATCTAATTTATGGGAAAATCTTCTGTGTGGGTTGTTGGAGTATGTATACGAAACTTTGCAGACTAAGAAAATTTGCAGAGATCTGATGTATGGGAAAATCTTCTGTGTGGGCTGATGGGTCTATGAATTTGTATCCAGATCCCAAAACTTCGCAGACTTAGAATTGCAGAGACCACAAACAATGTTGTTGTGAGAAATCATTTTCTCAAACATGCATTAAGTGTATGTAGAAGTGTGTCAGTCATGGAATTTGCAGATTCATTAATGGCACTCAGTTTGAGAACTTGAATTTGGGATGTTCTCCAGATGCTTGAAAGTGAATTCAGCTTCAAGATTTGTCAACCCAAATTATCAACCAAATTGTCACACTTGGAGAAGGAAATATTCCCTCTATCACAAGACTCAGATAGTTAGCCATGTCATCTGAAACATCTGGCAGGACAAGTTTCAGTGTAGAGATTAAGATTTATGGTATACTATCTTCAAAGAAGACCACCACAATGACTAAACTTCCATTCTTCTTCTTCTTCTTCTTCTTCTTCTTCCTCCAATGAAACGACTTAAAATGGGTTGTTGGATTAGTACAAACCCATATTACAAAACCCAAACAAACAAACAAACAAACAAAATTGGTGGGTATGGGGAGCAGATGAAACATGGATTGTTGGAGAATGTACAAACCCAACACAAAACCAATGGGTAATGTACAAACCTGATACAAAGCCAAACCACCAACTCAATACCAAACCTCCAAATATTTGGGCATCTAGAGGGCATGTACAATGAATATATAATGGGGGGGGGGGGCATGCATGGCACACATTGGATAAGGTACAACCCAAATACCAAATCAAAACCATCAATTTTTTGAGAACCCAAAGTGAAAGTGTTGGGTAAGGTAGAAACCAATGTTGTATGTGTATATGGTTAGGACTTACACTCCATCTAAAAATGTGAATGGCATGATGGATTTTATGTGTTATGTTAGTGTTTAAGGCTCATTTCCACTCATGTAAGTGTATAACATGAGATAAGTAAATGTAAAATTGTGTAAATTCATATTATGTTGTGTAAAATTGTTGAATTATAAATCTAAATAAATATAGTTACACAATTTTACAAGGCCATGTAAAACAATGTAAAAACATGCAATTTCTTTGGAGGGGGAAGAGAGGTACACAAAGTTTTAGATTTTTTTTATAGTGATAGGCCAATAAAAGTGACCCATGTTAATCTCTTTGGGGGGGAGGGGGCGAGTTTGGGATGCACCACAACTAATTATAATAATTAATATGAATCATAGTACATCCAAAGCTTTTCTAAAAGTCTAGACCAAAAATGTTGATGAACAAAGTTAAGAAAATAAATTTACTTGAGAAATGAGATGAAGCACCATGCACCCAAAATATAATAAGAACAGCACCCAAAATATTCCCTAATAGCACCATATTTTATTTAACACTTCAACTTACACCCACCTAGGTAGTATGTCCATATTCGAACTTTACATTCACAACACCATAGAAGACCACTACATAAACCAACATCAAACAATATGCATAAAATGAATCATTAGATAAGGTATAAATCAATGTTGGGTGTGTAAGCGTCAATAACCAGATATACAACATGTAAATCCCATGTAAATGTAAATCATTTACACATACATGTTTGAAGTTTTTCCACTTACATTTATAATGTTGTGTGTGTGTGTGTGTGTCTATATATATATTCCAATTAGACTTATGCAATTCCATGTAAATGGTTTGGGGTGTGCAAAGTGTATATATTATATATCCTTAATGATCAAACCTTCTTGCAAATTCATATCAATTAGTTGTGGATGCATCTCAAAATTCAATTTTGTTTTTTGCAATGGGCCACTTAGATTAGCCCTTCATAAAAAATCATAATATTTTGATACTCCCCAAACATTAATATTTTTTAACAATATTAAACTATTGTGGTTATATTCAAGGAATATCTTGAATGCACATTTTGCCTTACCCTCATGATTTTCGCCCTAAGCTTTTACAAGAGTTTAGCTGCTTATTGTGATTTATATCAATTAATTTAATTGATAGCAATGCATCCCAAATCACAAATGTTTTGGTGTTTCTTTTTTTGCAATGGGCCATTTGGTTGACCTATCACCCAAAACATTATGAAATCTCCCCACCTCCCCAATTACAAATCACAAATTTTACATTGTTTTACACATTCACATAAAACCATATAAGTGTATTTATTTTTACATTTACACTTAGATTGTTTTACATGGTTTAAAATAAATTTACACAATTTTACACTTACACATTGTTGAATATTCGACAATTACACTGAGTGTAAGTCCTAAATTATTTACATAAACAACATTAGTAGAAACAAATATATTTTCCAGCAATCTCCTTGGACTCCAATTGAATTAAGCATCTTTATATTATGAGTCTTTACAAAAATAAAATACCATAAGGGAATTAGTATTAGAGTTATTAAAATTATATACACATGTTGAAGTAACCCGTGCATTACAAATTGATGATGCACAAATACCATTATAGGTATACAGTTTCAAGTTGTATCAAGTGATATATATATAATGAATATTTGTATTGATGTAATCACGAATAAATTTTTGATTAATTTTTTCGTTTTGAATGCCATATATGATAGGCACAAAAAGTGTAGCGTAGGGGTGTTCTCAAAATAATCACATACTCAAGGTGGAGTTGGATGGGCAATTATTTTAAGAGTGTTCCATTTTGAAGGTGTTGCTCAAGATAATGACCTACAAAAAAAATTCTTCTTCTTTTTTTTTGGTATTTATCATGTATAAATGGAGAAAAAATGGAAAAAGGGGAGGGTGTTTTTTAAACATGAAATGCTTATAAGAGTGATGATTGATTTTTTCACACATTTGCCTTTTGTGGATGAAAAGTTTCACTTTGTTACAATGTTATCTCCAAATACACTAGAAAAATTTATTATTGGTCTTTACAAATGTAAAAAGTATCCATGAAGAAATGTGTTACCAACCCAAAAAAAAAAAAAACAATCTTAAGGAAAGGGTTGTTGTCGCTCACAAATCATTTACACATATTCATATTAGAAAAACATCAAAAGGTAGCTTCTTGTTATGAAAACTAATATTTAAACCCTAATGTCAAACTCTATTTTGTGGATTAAACACAATTTTGAAAAATAATTGGGCCTCCATTTACAAGTCTTTTCATAATGTAAACATGTGTGGAAAAAACTACATGGTAAAAGCCAAAGGGTGAAGATGTTATCAAAAATAAAAACAATTGAACTGAAAATTAAATGCAAGCTCAATTTTGGTAATGCCCTCATCCTTAATAATATGTTAATTAACATTACACATGAACTCATAGGCCCCCAAACAACTAATATCTTATTGCAAACTTGGGGCCTAACAATGAGTCAAGAAGTGTTCATATTTCTCATTATTGGCCCCAAGGTTTTTTGCCCTTGACTCCTAATCTAAAGTGGGTCTTATCCACTTTGGTACCTATTGTGATTAATATTAATTAATTGTGAATTGTGATCAAACATGCATGTTTGTTTTGTTTTGTGATGGGCCTTTTTGGTTGGCCTTCAAACAAAACACTACCCAAGCTACGAACCCTCCCAAAAATCAAAGAGCGTCTATTTTTTTCTTTTGGTACCTATACAATTTACAAGGATAGAAGTTTGGCCAAAAGATATGGAATAAAGTGTGGTGTTATTGGGAACAATTTGAAAAACACATAGGAACTTGAGGAATTCACTTTGAATGTCATTGAAAACCATTACAAACCTTGAAGGGACATGGTGAAAAGAACCAAGCTTTTGGGTACAAAACATTGGCACATTGCATAGGGATTGTTTAGTCTTTGATTTTCTTTCATGCCACTCCATCAAATGTAAATTCTCATTATGTATTACATTCCACCCCATTTTTAGATTATTACTACAATAATGATGTTCATGTTGGTGATAAGTGTTTAAAACCTAAGTCGCTTTGAATTTCTTTATAATTAAAAACTAACAACATTGCAAGCTATGTGGCTTAAATGCCAAATTCCTTGAATTTTGTTTAGTCAAATCTAGTGCCATTGTAATTTAAATCATCTTGATTTTTTATATATTTAATATTATCATCACAAGCTAAGGGGGTGGTATTTCGAGATTCCTTGAATTTTTGTATAGAATAGTGAATAATATATTAATCAACATATTCACAAACTTGTAGTAAAAGCTTTTCATTCTAATAGTTTAAATGCATGCCTTTCTTTTGGTTGATTTTATAAATTCTTCTTCTATATCCGTCTGAATTGCAATGAATGTGTTAACTACATCATTACACCATTTAATTGAGCTTCCTTTTTTTTAATATGATTTTTTTTACAGATTTCTTTAATGGCATTTTTAATTTTTCCATAATTGGCCATTCTTCTTATTAGCAAGTGTTATTTATAGTGCATTTGTAGCAACCTCTTCTAACATTGCTTTGCTTGGAAACACATGTTCATTAATCTCTCATAATTCTTCATCAACATTTTTTTAAAATTCTAAAATCATGAACAAATGATTGGAAAACATTAAATTTTGAATGACACAAAAAGGGTGCATTTTAAAATAGGTGTTGAAAAATGACATCCAAGACTAGTTATGGCTCCATTGCCATGATTCAAAGTCATCTCCACTTTGCAAATAGCCTTTCATTGCATTAAAAAATAAAGTTGTGAAGAAAAAATAATCAAAGAATTAATAGCCTTCCAATAAATGTAAAAATAAATTTTCATTCAAACATTTTTAAATGATGATGAAATGAAAGAAATTACCTTTATTTATGATGTATAAGGATTTTAGGGTTAAATTACGATAATAAGTTTTTTGAAAACACTCACCAATATTCCCTTTTTTTAAAACAAATATTTCAATTTTTTTATTAAAATTTTATTAATTCTTTTTCCAACCAATCATGGCTTTTGGGTAAATTAGGGTAACAAAAATTGGAGGGAAATAACTAATATTCCTCCCATTTAAAATTAACTATTTGACAAAATTTATATATTTAAACAATTGAATCAATCACAACTCTTTGAATTTGTGATTTAATCAACTTCATGCCAAGCACACCTCAAATAGGCCATAAAGTTGAACATAAAGTTTGTTAAACAATGAAACATTAGCTATATCTAGCCACTTAGGATTCCATGTCATTTACCCTAAGTATCCCACAATATAAAAAAATCCTTGATTAACTCTTTAGGCAATCCCCTAAATAGGCCTTTAATATCCCATAACCTATTTAGGTTCCTAAGAAAACACATGCAAAACACATGAAACATGGAAAAGTTCAAATCATCAACCTATGTTAGGTTGAAGAGGAAATTTGAAGATCCTCTTTTGTTCTTTATGTTTTAATGTAATCCCATCTTGCATTTTGATTGTTGTCTTTAATTTCATGAAACCCAAGGTTCTACTCCTAAGTTTTACCAACACTGTGAATATTTTTATAATATATATAATGTTGGGTCTTTTTTCTAACCCTAAACTCAACCCATTTATGACATCACATAAAACTATATCTCGTAATACCTTAGTAGGTTCAACCGAAATTTATATATATTTTTAGGAATGTTGAAATCCTCAACAAAAGTTTTTTTAATCAATTTTATTTTGAATGAAAATGAAGATGTTTTGGAATATTTTGAGAATATGTTTTTGACATGGAATTTCAAAAAGAATTATTATTCAACAAACATGTGTTAAAGCCCATTCTATATTATAACATATAGATATATTGACCCAAAAAGAAAAAAAAAGACCTTTCATTAGTGCATGTTAAGCCTTTCATTGGTTGCATGCAACTTTTGTTTCCAAAATTATTTACCACCATTTTTGGCTTAGGTTAATACCCTTTTCCAAGAGCTAGTGTACTTATTTGCACCAATATTGCCCTACTCATATTATTTAGAACCTCCATTTCCACCAAGGAGGCACCTAGCCCCTAGCAACATGTTGGCCAAAGAGATTCATGGAATGGAGGTTAAGTAAATTGACACTTAAATTTTGTTAAAATTTCAAAGGCTTCTACCTATGTGTGAAAATCATTCCCATGAATTGTTTTGATGAAATACATTGGCAAGCTAATAGGTAACTTAGTAACTTTTGCATGTGCCACATGCAAAAGACATCCAAAGTGCAAATAGGCTTTAACAACATGTTTTTTACGATTTGAACCATGTGTGCACAAACCCTAGCATTCCTTATAGGTAATGTTTTCAACCTTGTAACCTCCAAAGTGCAAACAAATTTGCACACATGGTTTTTTATTTTTAGTGAAGGTGCACAAACCCCAACATTCCTATATGCATTTTCAAACCTTGTAACTTGCAAAGTGCAAATAGTTTTGCACACAAGCTTATCTAATTTTAATGAAGGGTGTACAAACTTGAGCATTCAAGCTTCTTTGATTTCTAATGAAGGGTGCACAAACCCTAACATTTTGATATACATTTTCAAACCTTACAATTCTTAAAATGCAAAAAAAATTGCATAAATGTTTATCTAATTATTAGTGAAGGGTGCACAAACCCTAATTTCATGAAACAAGAGACACACCATGGCAACAATAGTTGTACCACAAGTTGCAATGCTTGCAAGCTCAGTAGTTGGAGGAGGAGCATCAACAACAACAACAATTGCATCAACAGGAATAGTAGGAGAACTAGAAACCACATTGCCTATAGTGGACATACCTGTAGGACCGGGACAATTAGACAAGGCATTGCCAGCAACACGCTTGTTGGAGAAACGACGTCTCATGTACTTAGTGCATGATGAATTGGAACGCCAAAAAGTGGAATGCGCATTGTAAGTTTTTTTTTCATGTTTTTTTTAGGATTTTTTCTAATGCATGTTGTTGAGGAAGGTTTGGGAACTCATTTTATGTGCCAATATATGTTAAGATTTCTTATCAAATCCCGAATGTCATGTAGCATTCTTGATATGTGAAATAATTTGAAGTCAACTTATTTGAAACTTATAAGCTTTTCAAACATTTTAAACAATTTTTTTAATGTAAAATAATCTGGTTGCAAGGTTTTTTTTTGTTATTTTATACCATGTTTTCTTGAAAGAACTCTAGAAATTAAAAATTCTCTCTGACAATTTTAAAATTTCAAGTTTAGTCATGATTATCATTGATTGATTACAAGTAAATGGTGGCAAACAAAGGAAGGAAGAAGTGTTGCAGAAACGAGAAGATGCACTGAGAGATAGGGACCTTCGTCTTCAAGAATCCTTAATTGGGTTTTCCAAGTTTCTACAGGTTTCATTGCCCCATTAAAAGCCTTCATGTTTCCATCCAACTAAATAAATAATTTCCAAGTCTTGGCAAAACATATTTAAAACTTTAATAATATTGTCAAATTTCAGACAATATCTAAGTTTCTAGATTAACCAAGGCCATGTTGATTTTACATTTTTTTGCATAATGAACTTCCTTCTTCTCACACAAGGTATTTTATCATGGTAGGAAAATGCCATCAAGAAAAAGAGAGCAGAGAAAAAGTCAGTTGATGAGATCCACATGCGTATGGAAAAGGTTTACCTTCTTATCTTTTGAATTTTATGGAATACATATTTAGATTGAGGGTTTTCATGTAGATGTAAACTTTGGGGCTTTAATTATTGGTAATAATCTTTTTGGATTTGGCATTAATGTAGGAGGTGGAGATAGAACATCTAGAGACTAATTTGGAGAAATTGAAGGACTTGAGAGGGATTACTTTGGCCCATTTGGATCGTTTAATGTTGTACCAAAAATACTTGGAATCAGTGGTTGAAGCAGCACCTGCTTATCATGAAATCAATGATCTTCTTCTACGGTGATTTTTTTTTTTTTTTTTTGGTAATCAATATTATGGAGAAGTGTTTGGACCATATGTTTGACCTAAATTAAGCCAACACAAATAACAAATGTTTTATGAATTAATTGTAATATTATAATTGAACTCATGTGTTATGGCTCTTTGGAAATTCAATGTTTAAACCCCATAAGTTGGTGGTTAAAAAACACAATTGACTAAAGTTTGGTTGTAAAATCATGTGAGGTCTTCGAATTTTAAGTTATCACAAGCTAAATTTTAATTCCATATGGAGTTTCCAATAGGTACATGAATGTATTTTGTTCATAGGCCTTCAACATCATGTGATTTTCAGGCATGCCACACTCGCAGCAAGTCACCTTGATTTAAAGAAACATGTTGAAGTTTGTGGAGACCAAATTGAGATCTTGAGAACTGAGCTCCAAAAATACACCAAATCAACCATGAATGAAATTCTCACACTCCACAATGATGTAAGTGTGACAAAACAAGCATGTGAAAAAAAGAAAATGGAAACTGAAGAATTGCAACTCCAAATTGATTCTGTTCTTCATCTTGCAGCTGCAAAAACCCTTGCCCGAAGCCAGGTGTGTTATTTTGCCAATCCAAAATGAGAGAATCCATAATGAAATATGTTAATCTTTTGAATGAAATTGTAAAACATTTTTAGATATAATTTGGATTTTAATTCAAAAAGTCATATTTCCATTAAAATTAATCATTTCTTTTATGCGTGCCTAGATTAGATTTGCATGGCTGCAGAAAATTTGTTTCACCGAATTGACAAAGTATCAGTCATTAGCCGTCCACCATATGACAATCCATTGAAGCAACTAGATTCAGTTGGTGATTATGTCACAGACCTCAACTACATCCAAAAAGCCTTCAAGACAACTTTAACCAAGAAGGAGCCTCTCTTCCCCAAAGATTAGATGGAAATTGGATGTTGAATATTTGTGTTTAGATTGGTGAGAAATTGGTGAATTTTTTTACAAATGTGCAATAAAGGGATTTTAGAGCTCCATTTATCCTCCAACTTGGTCAATGATTAAAATCATGTATCGAAACAACCAACTATGTGAGATCATAAGGATTGACCCTTGAAGACCTCATTGCATCTTCAAGGATTATCATCACAATTATGCATAGAATGTTGTAAAAAACATTTGCCTTCCACCTTACCTCTCTACTCCCTAGGTAAGAATTTGTTTGCCGTACACATTATCTCTTAGCTCCTCGAAGAACCTTCTTTTTCACAATGCATTCATCTTCATTTTCTTTTCATACAAACTCAATGCTTCCTAAGATGTGTAGTTGAAATTACATTAAAAATTCCACAAGAAAATAATGATTTTATGCAAATGAAAAGGTACACGAACATATTGAAATGTATGGTGATGATCCCATCAATGAAGAATATTACATGTTTGATGACTTTCAAGATGGGATTGTGGATATGTCCAAGACTTACATGTGGATTACTTTAACATAACAATTGATAAAGGATATGGAACTACCTTTTGAGGGTCTTGTATGAAGTTCATTTTCTTAACCATATACATTAGAACTTATGATCAATCAAAACCTTCATACCCTTCTTTTGAAGAGGTTTGTCAAATTTGTTTTGTATATTTACACAACATAATCATAATTATTTTTGGTATAACTTTCACCACATGTCAAGGCCCATCAAATTATTATCAGACTTTTATTGTGTTTCTTTTTGTCCCAATGAATCATTTATTTTATATCAAAACACATAGAATAAACATGTCTAATAATTGCTTTTGATTTTTCCTATTAAAATTTTGCAAATTGAACACAAAACTTTTGAATGCAAATCACAATTGAGTTGAAAGATGAAACCATTACAACCACAAGCCTTGATGCCCAAATGCCAAAATTACCTTAGAACTAATAGAAGATGAATCCAATTTGCTATAGGTTTTATGATAGAAAAGTTTGGCACCACATTACTCATAACTTTTCCACTAGATGAGCATACATTGTCCTACAACACTTGACAACATTAAATAAATACTCTCATGAAATATTCTCATGAAATTCATTTTATGTAGAAAATGAAAATTAGGATGATTGAAAAGTTGAATTCAATAATTACCATTTTGGCTACCTACAATTTCACACCAACTTTAACAATAATGGATTACTTGGTATGTATTTTTAGCAACCCTAACATTAGGTTTATCACAACATACTAAAGTACAAATGTACAACCATATTCCCCATGTTTTCCATTAGCCCAAGTGAAAATGGTGACCAAAAAAATTTTAAATAAAATTTTCATGTAATGAATGTGAAGGTTTATAGAAAGGAGGGCTTTTTTTGGGTTTGTGGGGAAGGAATTTTTTGGTTTTTTGGGGTCCCAAAGTGTTCCCATAAAGTTTCCAAAAGGTTCACCAAGTTTCCCGTGTGTTCCCTTTTCCTTTGTACTTTGTCTTTCTCTCCATCTTTGTAATAAAGTTTGGCAAGGTTATACCATAATGTCCTTCTCCAAATTGTGGTTTTAAAAGCCTTTAAGTCACTTTGTGTGGGCCCAATCCTTTTTATACACACTTAAGACCACTTTACACTAGGAATCAAGGCCAAGGTTGAACTCAAATCAAGCATTCCTATTAGTGTAATTGTTGAAATAAACTCAAAGGCTTTACACTAGGAGTCAAAGCTGAAAAGAAAGCAATTTTTTAGTCTACCACTTTATACCCCCTAACTTGGCTCCAAGGCAAAAAAATAAAAATACCCTTCAACTTGGGAAGTCAATTTGCAACTTTTGGGGGCAATCTTGCTACAATAAAAGTATATTGTTGTTTTGATGAAATATTTGACATTCTAGGATCAAAATAAAGTCTAGACCGAACCCTATATTTTCTTCTTCATTTCATTTTTTTTATTTAATTTTTTCCCTATTGAACTTTTGTGTTTGTTTGTAAATAATGGATGGAGTTTCTAGTTTTCTACTTGGAATATGGAAGATGTTTAGAAAAGGAAGCAAAAATGAAAAGAAGAATGATACTATGAATGAATGAAAACATATGAGAGGTTGAAACTTTGATCCCCACTTTTTGGTGTTAATGGTTTTACACATGAACTCATTGGCCCCCAAATAAATAATATTTTGTATAATATAATAACAAGTTAATATTACTAACTTGGGGCCTTACAATGAGCCAAGAAATGTTCAAATTTCTCATTATTGGCCCAATTTTTTTGTCTAAATTGGGTTTTATCCATTTTGGTACCCATTGTGACTAATATTAATTAGTTGTGAATTACAATCAAACGTGCATGCTTGTTTTGTTTTTTTGTGGGCCTCTTTGGTTAATCTTCAACCAAAACATTACCCAAGCTATGAACCCTCCCAAAAATCAAGGAGGTTAATCTAGTTTTTCTTTTGGTCTAGCTGTATAATTTACAAAGGTAGAAGTTTGGCCAAAAGATATAGGATAAAGTGTGGTGCTATTGGGAACAATTTGAAAAACACATAAGAAATTGGGGATTTCGCTTCAAATGTCATTGAAAACCATCAAGAATGTTGTGGGAACATGGTGAGAAGATTCACATTTTTGGGTACAAAACATTGGCACATTACATAACAATTGTTTAATCTTTGACTTTATTTCATGACACTCCATCAAATGTAAATTCTCATTATGCATTACATTGCACCCCATTTTCAAATTATTATTGCAATAATCATTTTTTTGTTGGTGATAAGTGCTTGAAACCCAAGTCATTTTTTTAAAAATTCATAATTAAAATCTAACAACATTGTAAACTACGTAGCTTATATGCCAAATTCCTTGAATTATATCTAGTTAAATCTAGTTCCATTGGAATTTAAATCACCTTGATTTTTTATATTTAATATTATTGACATCAAAAGTTAAGTGGGTGATATTTTGTCAATTATGTGAATTTTTGTATATACTAAAGAATGATATATTATTAAGATTGAGGGCATTACCTAAGCCAATAAGAGCTCACCCCAAATGAACAAAAAAGGACTCCTGTATTTTTTATTATTTTAATGGGAAAACCATTGGGTCTAGTAGCCTAGGGTACCACCCTTTAAGATTGAGGGCATTACCTAAACCCCAACAAAATATATGCAGATTTTGTGCCAATAGGAGGTGAGGATTTGGTTGGGATTTTATAAGCAATGTCGCCCAATTTAATTTTTCCAAAAAAAAAGAGGGGGTATACAAATACCTTGCCATGGAAACCAAGCAAGGACAATAAGGTCATCCCTAAATTCACCCTCTCTCTCACCCCTATCACCTCTTTCAGTGGTATATATCGCAAAAGTAAGTGAATTTTATTAAATATCAGTATGAAATGTGAAACCCAGCATTTAATGCACAAGGTTTGAGAATAATTATAGTAGTTGTACAGGTAGGAGCAGTGAAAATATATGAATATATGTAGCAGCAAACGGAGGCGCTCAGGAAAAAAAGGAAAGAGGAGATGAAACTCAGTTTACCACCAAAATTGGTGGAAAAACTAGTTTGGGTCCCAATTTGAAACTCAGTTTACCACCAATTTCAAAGGAGGTAGCCTCTCTTCAAAGAGACAAAGACTGGTACCGACAAAAACTTTAAGTGTCTCTTGGCTTTTCTTTTTTCTTGAAAGGTAGACACTTTGAAACAACTTCTTCAAAGTATCCCCAGAGGGGATTTGGGTTGGGGAATGATTCTCCCCTTGGGACATTCCCGGAAGCCCCTAGGTTCCGACAATTTCAAGTGACCCATCATCATACCCCCTGACTCCTATATGAGGTAAGGAAAACAAGTGTTTTTGTTTTACATTCAGTTAAGGTCCATCTTGACTAAAGACCCTTACAAATCACAAGTTCCATAAGATTATCTTTATGTAATAAAGATACTTCTAGAATCTTCCATATTTTTTATTTTTTATTTTAAATCACAAAAGTTTCAATTGGATATATATATGTTTTGCACATAAAACTTTGTTGTTACTACCCACATTTAAAATTTCCAAGAATTGCATGGTTTCAATATATTTCTTTAAAAAGTTCGATCCTTAGTTTTTGAATGATTTTTAAAAATTATGCTAATTAGTCATGCACTCTCACACTAATGAAACCAAACTTGCATGAAGTTTTGATTGAAATTGTGTAAAAGTTTTACTTTCATCAAATCATGGTGAAATCGTGAGCATCACTTCCAATAGAAGATCATCTAATAATTCAACAAACAATTCCCAAGAAGTCATCACCCCCAATTAAGGCCTTTAAGTTAGTATTTGTTACTTTAGAAGTTGCTAGTGCATCCCATTCCATGAAAGATGACAATCTAAAAGGGGGAATTTTTTTATTTGTTTGGAAATTTGATATGCAAAGAGACGCTTCTCTTTAGTTTCAAGTGCAATGATTATGGATGCTCAATTGTTACAAAAGCAAAGTTATCACACAACAAAACTTCCATATTTTTTTGGGAAGTTGTTAGGTTCCAAACCCCTTTCAACACAAAAACAAGGAAACATTAAATTTTCTTTGTTTTCATTTCCTTAGAATTTGATTTTGATGGAAAGGGAAGAAGTCTTATCTAACCTAGAGTGATTTCAACTCGATCCAATTAACTATTGTGGAAAGCACAATAGCTGGGATGATGGAGGAAGTAATGGAATTAATGGTCAATGAGACCTCATTCACACTCCGAAAAATAGTGATGAATGCTCCTAGTCATAACAACCCTTTGAAGAAATGGGAAGATGCAATATGGTAGTATAGGTGTGTAAAAACAATTGTAGAAACTAGTCATTATATTTGCCTTGTTTTCATTCCCATTAAAGTAGTTAACCGAGTTCTCCATAAGCCCAAGGATTACACTTAGGATTCCATTACCAAGCAAATTTGCCAAATCCTGTTGTGAACATCATAAATTAGGAATGTGAATTTTGTTGAAGACATTTATTTTCAAACTTGTTTAATTGTTTGAAGATGAAATGGTTGAGTAGGACCCTCCTCCTCCTAAGCCCAAAACCAAAAGAAGAGGGGACCTATATGCATTTTAGGAGTTTGTAGACCTTGAAGGACATTCCTTCAAACTATTAACCAAACCTATTGATCTTTTATGAAGATTAAACAAATAATTATAACCTTTTTGAATTATCACACCTTAATGCAAAAATTTCAAAAGGTTTGTAAATAGTGTGAAATACAAGGTTTTCCTCCTTGTTCAAAAATGATTCTTTTGCAAAAACACCATATGAGATTGGAAAATTGGTTGGACAAGAAAAAAACAAGTTCAATTTAAATGTTGCTTGAATTACTAAAAAAATGCATTATACACAATCAAGGAGCTAGATTTTAAGGAGGAACCTATATTTTAGTTTCACAAAAGTTAACCCCACATGTAGTGGATTCAAAAATGTTCATAGAAGCATGTGCTCAATTCATCATCCTTGAGTTTCATGGCCAATGGTATGGTAATCTCAACATTTATGCAAACAATAAATCTACCCAAAGAGTTCATCTTTGGACACACCTTTAGTGTTCATTCTTGCAACAAATTGGATAATTTCAAGAGATTACAATATGGTGGAATGACATAAAGATAGTCCAACCAAGATTTTTTATGCTCAACAATGGAGTGGAGAAAAGTGAATGCATGGAACAAGTTGGTCATGCCATTAAAAGTGTTAAATGCATTTCTTCTTTATGAATTCCATAAGATTGAATTGAGAAAATACACATTGAATAAGAAAAATCCCACCATTGTGTGGTCTTGATTGGATAGGTTTTATGTGAATCCTTCAATCCAATTGCAAGGGGATAGACACGAAAGTTGGCCCACAATGGGTCATGTAATAAATTGCGCACATGTTTTTTTGCAAATTTACTTTATGAAATCTAAAAAACCTAACCATATACCCATTAATCTTTATTTGATTCAAGATAGACACAAAACAAAATGTTCTAAACTCAAAGTTTTTCAGAAACCAAGATAGGAAAAGGAATGGTTGAAGCTTTCAAGAAGTTGAAAGATCTTAATGATAAACTTTGCAAAGAAAAAAAAATCAAGAATCACCATGTTTACTTGCAATAGTTCCAAAAGATTAAAGTTAGAAAGCCTATTTTTCAACAAGATTCGAACAATCTAAAGCCTTGGAAGACTTTTTACTTAGCACAACAAAACTTTAAACTTATCCAAATGGAAAAATTATAGATGCAAAAAAATGCAATAGGGGTTACATGAAGTAGGGTGGGGGATAAATGAAACCAAAAAAATTTAATTGACTTTCACTAAAAGCTCAAACTTCATTCCCAAATTTTTGAACTTTTTGATGAAAGAATAACCTTGAATACTCTAAAGGATGTACACAATTACATTTTTCATTATTAAAAAGTTCTATACACAAGAGATGACAAAGACCTAACAAATCACCATTACACATTTCAACACAAAATTAGAATCCCTATTACCAAAACTAGGGTCAAGATCTAATATTAGCAACTACATGCCAATTTTTGTTCTCACATCATCTTACAAGGTAGCTACTAAGGTATTGGTTGTTCGATTCCAACCATTGTTACATGAATGCATTAAAGCCACATAGACATGATTTGGGAAAGAAATATACATTCTAAACAACATAGTTGTGACAAAAAAAGCAATGCAATGGGCCACTAAGTCTAATCAAGACTTCAAAGTATTGTTTCTTGATTTTGAAAAACGTTATGATATAATGAATTGGCTATTTCTCAAAAAAATAATGAAAATAATGGGTTTTTCAACATATTAGATTTGATGGACATCCACCTTATATGAGATTGCAATAACGGGCATTTTAATAAATGGGTTAAGAATAAAGGAATTCCAATTATAAAAGGGGGTAAGACAAGGTTGTCCCCTTACCCCTTGCCTTTACCTCCTTGTGACAAATGTCCTAAATGTTATGTTAGTGGACCTAACATATCAAGTACAATATGTAACTTTATCAAATGGTTCAATTTTTGTGAGACCTTTTCTTTGCTAATGAGACCACCTTTTTTTTAAAGGAACTAAGGAGAACTTAAAGTAAACAATTCATGTCATTAAATGTTTTTATGAAAGATTTTGGCACTTGGTTGAATTGGCAAAAGTCATTTTCAGTGTGGGCCTTTCACAAACTTCACAATTGGTTTTGGGGGGAAAGACTTATGATTGAAATGGTTACACAAGGGGTGAGCCACTAAATACCTAGGTTTCCAAGTAGGTTTTGAGATACCACAAGAGGCAAAAAATACTAAAGTTATCCAACAAGTTCAAGGAAAGTTAAGTTAATGAGGTTGAAAACAAATTTTCTAGTAACTAGGATTCTTGTCATAATTCAAACTCTACTAGGTTCCATTTGGTATTTAAAATCTTGTTTCAATATCTCTAAAGGCACCCTTCAAAAAATCAAAACCTTGGTTTAAAACATTGTGTAAAAAGGGATGTTTGACATGAAAACTAGGGGTAAAATATCATGGGATACTTCAATCTTACCCAATGTTAAGAATGGAGTCAAAATCTTTGACCTTTAAGCTCAAGCCCAAATTCTTGTTGCAAATTTAATTATTTATGGCCTAGTTTTAAGAAATGAGCCTTGGAAGATTTCCATGCAACTCCATCCAATTCCATACGTCAAAATTATGGAAATTGAACACCCAACTTAACTGGTTTTTACAGCCAAAAGGATGGTATTCAAAAGGTCCCCATTATGGTAGGCCATTTTTTGGGTTTTGATGGAGGACATTAGACAAAACATTTTAAAAATTCACCCAAATATAAGGTAGAAAATCTCAAGACAACCACTCTATCTTAATCTTAATATTTGTAATGAACAAAATCACATGTGGGGTGAGGAAGTTAATAATAAAATTTGATGTTGGTTTTTCAAATGCATACACACAACAAAAGACCCTTGGATAGAAAAAGCAGGGGGTTGGATTTCTTCACCCACACTCCACATTTTAACTAAATCACATCACTTACACCCATTTTGACAGTCCTTATTAGATTCAATTCCACGACCCATGGAAAGTGGTATTTCCCCAAAATCTAGATAGTGATTGGCACTTGATGACCATCAAATGTTTCAAAACAATTTACCTTAATGACATTTCATCAACAAGGTTTAGGGGCACTTCCTAAAGGCATTGATTTTATGACCCATTACAAATTCAAGTAGAGTTGTACAAATGTCTTCTAGATTAATACAAGTTTTGAAAAGGAAGATGTTATAAAAAGCAAAAGTTATAAGGTTCAAATTTTGCTTTCCACCTTTTGGTCTTTTATTTCAAAGTTGGAGAACCAAGATTGGTCATGTAAGTATTTGTAAGTTATGTAATGTAGGGACCCTTGAAACAACGTAACATGGTTTTCTGTCATGTGAAACATTAGAAGGGATTTAGGAAAAAATTAAGCTTCTTCAAAAGAAAGTTGGTCTCACTATAGGACTTGAATCTTGGCAATCATTTTTTATTTGGGAGTTACCTCTTACAAGGGACCATGAAGGCCATGATAAAATTAGATAGGATGTAGGGAATAAATGTAACATTTCATTAGAAACCCCATTTCATTATTAGAATTCCTAAGTTTTTTTACTATATATTATGGTCAATAAAGACCTATTTTGGACAGGCGTAAAAAAAACTCTTAGTCATTTTGAGCAAGTCGTTTTGAACTTGTCCATTATGATTGGGTCGTGTACTTTTTTGACTAGGCCTAGGTTGGCATTTTTGATTAATCATTTTGACTAGTCAATACAACATTCAAAAGTTTTGTGACTTGTCAAATACCATTTTGACTAAATGAATGCCTTGTGGCATTTAAATAGTGGCCACCCAAATTAAGCCACATGACATTTAAACATTGGCCACCTAGGCTATGCCACGTGACATTTAAACATTGGCCATCTAGGCTATGTCACATGACATTTAAACATTGGCCACTAGGCTATGCCACATGGCATTTAAACATTGGCCACTATGTTATGTTACATGGCATTTAAAAATTGGCCACTATGTTATGCCACGTGGATAGAATTTAAACAACCTAGGTTAAGCCTAAAATTAAATACTCATTTTTAAGGTCCCTTTGTTTAAGAACTTACAACCTAAACTCTTAGGCCTTGGTCTAGGAACCTATAACTAACAATTAGGTATGGAAGCGTAAAGTAAGCTAAGGCAACTTAAGCTATGACTTTACTAAGTTTAAATGTACACCACCTATATTAAGCCTACACCTATATGACCTAAGTAGGAAAATCTTATTTCATTTTGAATTTTGTCTTTAAGGTTGAACCTTTTCAATTGGTTCATCTCAAAGGGCCTTCTTTTTTTAAATATTTTTTATGTTTTGGATGTTTATGGTGCATTTATTTATATTTCTCATCATTTGGAAAGGATGACAAACAATATGGGATAAACTTTTGGGAGGGATAAACATTTTATTGTTCACACAACACTAGAACCTTTTAGTTCACACAACATTATTCCTAAATAACTATGTAAGATATATAAATTAAGTAAATAAACAAATAAAGAGGTAAATAATAATGCATGTTAATTAAGTTAAAATAAAAATTAGTAATAGTTAATGTCTTGTTAATTAGTTATAATTACAACCATATTATAAATCCTTGAATTATATAAAATATCAAAATAATTATAATGTAATATATCATTGATTTATAATTACAACCAAATTATAACTAATGCTTACAAATTTGATTGAATTTTTTATATATTATCAATATGTATTTGTAATAAGTAATATTTATCTATTTAATTACACATTCATTAGTGTATTTTAGGTAAATAATAAGTTAACAAATTAGTAATTTATCATAGGTATATAAATGGCTTACCCTAACCTATATAACTAGGTTACCTATAGGCTAAAATATAGGTAAATAGGTGGAATATAGGTAGGGTATGTATAAATAAATACATGTACATATAAGTTAATTGTATTTAAGCTATTTAACCACATACTTACATTACATAAGTTAAATAGGTGGCAAGTTTAACCTAGGAAAAATTAATTTTGGCAAAACTAATGATTGGTAAAATAATAATGTCTAAATTAAATACAACTAAAGTAATTATGGAAAAATTAGGGATTATTAAACTAATAATGGCTAAACCAACCAAAAATTTAAAATAAGTATGGAAAAATAACCATGATTAAACTAATTATGGTTCAATTAACCATGAGTAAAATAAATATGGTGAAACTAACTATGAATAAAATAAATAAGGCCAAGCTAACCGATGAATAAATATTTTATGGCTAAACCAACCATGGCCAAACTAGAAATGACTAAAATTAACCATGAGTAAAATAAATATGGCTAGATCAACCATTAAAAAAAAAATGCCAAACCAACCAATGAATAAACATTTTATGGCTAAACCAACCATGGTTAAATTAGAAATGGTTGAACTAACCATGAATAAAATAAATATGGCCAAACTACTTAAAGAATAACTATTTTATGGTTAAATCAACCTTGGCTAAATTAGAAATGACTAAACCCATGAATAAAGTTCGTATGGTTAAACTAACCAATGAATAAATATTTTATGGTTCCACCAATTATGCATAAATGAAGTATGGTTGAAATAAAGATGGATGAAGTATTTATGGGTAAAATCAAAATGGTTAAAACATTTATGGCAAAATTAACCAAGGTTAAACTAACTAATGAATAAATATTTTATGGCAAAACTAACCATGGTTAGACTACTAACCATGAAAAAAATGAATTTGGATAAAATAAACATGAGTGAAATAATTATGGCTAAAATCAAAAATTTTAAAATAATTATGGCAAAACCAACCATGGATAAATTTATATTTTTAAATTAATTATGGTTAAATTTATTCTGTTAAATTAATAATATGTTTTAAATAAATATAACTAATTTAGTTATGTTTAGTTTTATTTTTAATTAGTTTTTTCATAGGTAGTTGAACCATAATTAATTTCAATATAGTCAATTTAACCATAGTTAGATAAACCATATATATATGTATATAATTAGTTTAATCATAATTAATTTGGTCATGATTCATTTATTTATGATTAATTAACTTTTACATCTTCTAACTTTTTTTTTAATTGGTTAAACATAGTCAAAATGTTACATGTAGTCTCAAGATAACTAACTAGTATTGAAATTTGTACTTGGTCCTTTTGATTTGGCCATTGGCCATTTTGAGTATACCTACTTAATTAACCCTATTGATTGAGTGTAATAGGTGGCCTTATTGACTAAGGCACTTGCTAATTTGACTAGATTAGGTGGTCTTATTGACTAGGCCACTAACCAATTTGACTAGGTGGTATTTTAAAATCCAATTTGACTAGAATGACAAATTTGATTAATTGTGAAATCAACCATTCTAGTCAAATTGATTAATCAAAAGATACCCATTGTCAATCAAGCCCTTGGCCTTTAGTAAAAAAAAACCTATCTAATCAACTTGGTTAGTTTGAAAAAATAGGAATCTAATAGTGTTTGAGATTCTCTAATGCACAATTTATGGTTTATTTGGGTTCAAAAATGTCATTTTGAATTTAAGAATAAACCTTTCCACAAAGAAATCCCATTTTTCCGCTATTGGTAAACTATAATGTCGGTGGACATGGGAACTTGGGTTGAACTTAAAAAATTTGCACATTTGAGAAACTTAGAAAAATAACAAGCCATGGAGTAACAGTTCCTAAGCATTTGAACAAATGGCAACCTTTTTAGCTCTTATTAAAAACATTTAAAGTGGAACCTAGACCTTCATAAAAACTTTCTCACGAGAGAAATTGCCAATTGGTTTTTTAATTTTGATAGCAACATTCTAACCACTTATTCTTAAGATTTTAATTTATCTGACATGGAATCTCATCAACCTTCTCAACAACCATAACCACCATTTCCAATGACATCGATGGGAGATGTTGAAATGTTAATAAATATTATATTCCATAACATTTTTCATGTTTTGAAGGTGGAAGCTACACAAGTTTCTTCTTTTCCATCCCAAGTCATTAGGGAAATCAACCTTCCTATGGTAATTCAAGAAACAACATTGTTATTTAACTACCAAAATAGTTACAATCTTCAATAAATCTTCAAGTGCAAGCCATATTTTAGATTAATCCTAGATAACCCAAAGGTCAATTTAACTAAAATCCTCCTAACAATCAAAAGGAATTTAACTAAACTTAATATTTTTTATTGAATGAGGTTGGGCCCTATTCATGGGTTGTTTGCCTTTTCCTACAACCTTCCTTAGTCGATTGCCTTAATTTTGCCCAAAAAAGATTTTTAGTTCAATGGTTTGGATTGTTTATTATATGGGAAAACTATTGAGTTCCATTCCTTGAAATTTTGATAGTGTAGATAATTTTTCCCCCCAGTAAGCCCCCTTAACAGATAATTAATGTTGAACATCATTGTTCATTCACGACTAAACAAAGAGTATGGAAGTTACAAGATGAAGAACTAGGACAAATTGACATTTCAAATCAGACTTTTGATCACTTCAATTTACAAAACCAAACATAAGGAAGTAGGTCGTGTAATTCTAAATTAAATCAACTCCATGGATTCACATGGATTCACAAGACTCACCACAACTTGGATCCCCTAAAAATTATATTATTCCTTAATATTACACAATTTGTAACTTGCCATGGCAGTGGCATCATAATGATTTTTTCCCAAAATTCCCTAAGGTTGCCATGTTGTATGTTGTAAAACTTTGGGGATATCAAATTTTTTAATAATTTGTATCCGAATTGAATGTTATATTATCTTATCATACAACCTTTGAAAAACAAATTCCACCTTAGTAAATGATTTGATTTTCTCCTTATCATTATTTTTATTCAAATGGTTAATCCCTTGACCTTTAAACATGTTTTTATAATGTGAAGGTATTACATTGTAGTTTTTATTGAAAGCTTGAATAAAAAGCTTGCAATGATACAAAGGTCACTTCATTTGAATAAAATTGGAATGTAGCAAATGAAATCAAATATAATAACATGCATGGCACCCTTTCTTCACGTGTATCCTTTAACCATGATGTGGTTCCTTGTGACAACATCTAAGGGGTCATGATGTGTTTAAGTATTCAAAAATATTGTCCATCAATCTTCCATGTAATTTTTGTAAGAAAATATCACGTAAGGCAATTTTAAATGTGTGATCATGAAAATTTAAAATTACACTCTTGTAGTATGAACAAGCACATCACAAAATAGTGAAATATTTCTATGCATATGAATATAATTAATATTTTAGTAGCATTGTATGAACAAAAAATTATTGTCATGTATAGGGAAATACCTCTTATATGTATATAGTCATTATTTATATATATATAAATTTACATTTTTTGTGTGAATGGGGGTAATCACCTCCTAATGTATATGAGATGATGTATTTTACTACCCTATCTATTTTTATGTTTTGAATTATTTCTCTTAAAGTTATTGTCAAATGATTTATAAATGGATCATAGATTTTTTAAATGACAATTTTCACCATATTTCATATATATATATGAACCCACTATGAATACAAGATTGCCACATGTGATATGGTTTGAAGATCTTGACACATAAAAAATTGTACAATTTGAGTATTTAGGTAGGAAGGTTGATGGAATTGTTTTTAAATGTTATAGCATTTTAAAATACCAAAAGATTGCAAAACTTTTTTTTTGGTGCCACCCAAGCAAATTGTGACCCTTATATAGCAAATAATAACTTGCATAAGTATGTGAAACTGAATGAATTAGTTATGGTGTAAGTAATAGCCAATGTAAAGATGTTTATCTACTTCAACTTTTATGAAGTCAAAACTTCATAATAGGCTCATTATCCATGTACTACTTATAGTCAACATGTTTGTACAATGATACTTTGCATAATTTCTTGTATGTGAAATGCATTGAATATTGTAGCAAAGCCATATAAAAACATTTGATTTTCTATTATCTAGGAATTTTGTGATTTATGCCTTTCCCATGTAGCCTCATTCAAAGGATAATTCATTCCAAGTTTTATTCATAAGTTGACAAATGTCAATCCTTGGAATCTTTTATGGTTAAGCTTTGGTGTCATGTGACACAAACCTAATGTCAAGCATTTTCTGTGGATGCGGATGAAAATAGAGAAGCAACCCTAATTCATGATGACACAAGATGCCAAGATACCAAATAGTTGTTCATCATGAATGTTGAAGGCGCCAAAAATCCATTGTTTGTTGTTCATTTTTTTGTCTTGGTGTGTTTTGTTTGTTTGCAAATTTATGGCGTTTGAAGTTAGTAATTTGATGAAGATGAGTTTCTACATTGGTTTTGGTGATGGAATGGGTTTGTTGCTACAAGTGAATTGACTCTTGAATGAGGATGTGGATCACGTTGTGAGAATTTGGATGGAGGAAGGGAGAACTAAGGGGATATAAAGAGAAGAGTTCAGGTCTTCAAGGACAGTTAAGTTTTTTGAATTGTAGTTAAAAAGTAGAGATCCGTGTGTGTGGATTTTGGTGAAAACAGAAAGGAGGAATGCTTCTATGTTCTTATCTTCTTCTAATTTGAAGATGTTGCTTTTCCATTACATTGTAGTTTTCAGCAAAGGAAGAGGATTAAACAATGATAGGAGTAGGGACTGGATCAAGGGAAATGATGACAATGTTTAGAGGTTTCATAGCTGTCTTCATGGTTTGTTTATGGTTTGGGAAGAGTGAATCTATTTTTTTGGCCAAGTTTGGGAGAGAGAATACTTATTCATTCGTGGGAGCTTAAGAAAGAAAAGGATTTTAGGACTATTATGGGTACCAAGGAAATAACTAAATTTCTAGGATCAATTCATTTTTATGTTCAAATCTTGTAGATCACAAGTGATTTTAGTGGAAAGGGTGTGGGTGCATAATGTCATTGTTTATTTATAAACATCCAGGGGACCAATGGGCTTTTAAGAGGAAGCCTTAAGCATTCAAATCCCCTAAAGTCCTTAGTTTGTGGTTTGGACATAGCCTAGGATAGGAGTATGACGATGTTTGTAACGGTTGTAATACATAACTTGTTGTAGCCATTGCATCAAGCTTGATGTTGGTATAATAAACAAACCATAAAGGGTTTCATATTTAAGTCTTCCCCTCCTATTTGGTATTAGAGTGTTATGGTCACTATAAGGTTTGGATAGTCGTAGATAACATTAGGATGATGCATATGGGAAATTAGTATGTCAGAGTCTAGTGAGGAACAATTAGTGATAAAAACTCAAAAAAATTATGAAAGGTAGACAATTGTTAGTTTTTGATTTTCCCACTTCACTAGGAGCAACATAAATTAGGGCCTTAATTCTGCGACAGTTAGGTTTTGGAGTTGTTACCATTATTGAAATAATTCCTAATGAAGCTCAAGTCGATGACATTGTTATGGAATTAATGCATAGTGGATGTTGGATTAGGGCACAAGTTTGGGTGAAAATGCGACATGGAGCAAGAAGATGGCCATCAATTACTAAATTTAGAAGGCAATATGACTTCACTTCCTACCTTGCGTAAAGTTTCAACTTACAGATTAGAGAAACAAGGACAAATACCAAGGCTAGGTGATATGTGGATCCATGTCTTTCCCATCTTACTAAACCATTTTGTTAGAATTTACCTTCTAGGGGTTGAAGATTTATTATGTGTTGGAGATAGAATGTTGAGGGTGAAAAATATTGGATTGAAGGTTCGTTTGATGAGTTGGAAAGCTTGTCGAAATGATAGTTTGGAGTTTCAATGGCAGCTTGATTCTACAAATGAGCAATATTTCGTTTTATAACCATCTGAAGTTATACTTTTAAATCTAATACATGAAGGAGATCAACCATGTTGATTTGCTTGATAAAATAATATTATGTTGATGTTTTGGATGAGAATTTTAAGCTTGTGGTAGATTACATAGGTATAATATGCTTTATGAACTTGAGGATACAATCAAGTATCTCTATTTTTTATGAAGCTGATTTTCCAAGAGAAAAAATGGTTAGTGCTATTATTCTAAAAATTACAGGTTTTGCAGCTGTTAGCATTATTGGATTTGATCACGTTGTTGAAGTAGGAGATTTAGTTGTGAGCATGCGACATTTGGGGTTTTACACTTGATGTGTGGTTAAAAACAAAGGTCTAGTTTGATGGATGGTACTGGAGCCTTATCCAAACCAATGATTAGCTTCTACTCCATTAGCCCTTGGCCCTTTGAGTCATCTTGAAAATCAAAGGTTGGAAAGGGAAAGGATCAAGTCAATTCCAAGAATTGGAGACCTTTGGATTCCATCATATGTTAGCATTCTAGGATGTTGTGTCCAATTCTATATGCCAGAAATAAATGATAGGATTAAGGTTGGAGACCGCATCTTGAGGATATGACACACATGACAAGTTGTGCATCTGTCATGCTAAATGTATGTTAAGGATTTCTATGGTAGATTGTGTTGGAGGTATGTAGGAAGGAGTGACACAAATTATAGTATTATAATTAACAACAACATAAAAATAATAGTAGACTCTGAGAAGGAAGAGGAAGTTCATGCAACTAAAGACTTAAAATAGATAATCTTTCAAGTCATAAAGTAATTGACTTCCAATAACTAGTTCACAGGGTATGGACGAGTTGTTTTGGGGGCGTGATCATGAAGATGTGAATGATTCAGTAGAATGGCTAACCATGGCAACAAAAGTTAGAAATATAAATGTGGACAAGCTATTTAAGATTGCCAAGTTAAACTTAAAAGGTAGAGCCAAAGAATGGTTCAAAAAATTGAACCCAATTCTAGTTGATTGGACCGAATTGCACACTTATATAGTGTAGAAGTATAGCAACATAGATGTTAAGGACATCCACATCAATTTGGATGCTATCAAATAAGAGCCCAAGGAGAGGGTGTAAAAATGATATGAGAGGTCGGATAAACTTCTTTAACAAAGAAAAATCCAAAATGCAAAATAACATCAAATGTTCTTGGCCAAGTTGAAGCCAAAAATTCAAAAATTATGTGTTGTCAAGATCTACATTGACATTGACGAAATAATTGCTGCAACTATTAAAATTGAACAAGTATTGGGGGAACTTGAGGAAACTCCCTATGAACCTATGAGGGAAGAGCAAGATGAAATGGCATATGGACAATCTGCTGTAGATCGATAATTGTTGGCTTTAAATGAAACATTAATTAACCTTTTTGGAAAAGGAAGTGATGGCAAGGCAAGATTTAGTACAAATTTTTCTACCAACAACAATCGTTGTCAACTTTGCCACTTAGAAAAACACATGGCCTCAACATGCCCTAAACTGATTGACATAAGGCCAAAATGTGCCAAGTGTGGGGGTGGGCATAAGATTAAAAATTATAGTTTAAACCATTCCTTTTGTTTTGGTCAGGGACAAACAAAAAATAGGTGTTGGAAAAAGTCTACAAATGGTCATACAACCACCACAAACTTTCTTGAAGTCTTGGTTAATGACGAAGAAGGAACTTTGTCAGAGTTGAACAACATTTGTGGAAAAGAAGAACATGTGTTTTTTAGGATCAGAATGCCAAATAAAATATTACTTATGTTTGTTAGTATGGTAGAAGTGTGAGAGGAGGGGTTAGTAGAAGAACACATGGAGATAAATATTGGAATTGAGGCTCCAATTAAGTCTAAAATACTATCACGTTTCATCAAAAGGAAAATCTCTTTGACTCCTATGGAAACTATACTCATTATTCCAAGGGAGTTGGAATACTTGGAAGGATTGTTAAAACTAGCGAGGAGCAAAGACGTTGAAAACCGCATCAACCAAATAACCATTGTTCATCAAACCCCTACAATTAAGAGAATAAGTGTCAACATGACACATTGAAGCAAAATTGCTACATTTGGGAGTGGAAATCCATTAGGCCTTGATTAAAGGTCCAATAAATACGGGAACATCCATGTCAATCATGGTAGCTAGCATGGTGAAAGATTTGACATCATGCATTTAGTGACTAGCCATGAAACTTATAAGACTGCTTTTGGGATTGTGACCCAAGCACTAGGAAAATTACTAATCTTTTAGTTAAAGTTGGGGGAATCACTTGTCAAATGGCGTTTATGGTGGTTGATACAGATAGTTATGATTTGTTATTGGGTTTGGATTTTCTTATGAAAATCGAAGCAGTTTTTGATGTAAAAAAGGGCATCATATAGGTGCGCAATGGACCACGAATGAAGGTAAAGGTGTTGCCTTTCAATGTGGTGAACATATTGCAAATGATGGAATGGTTGGTAGAAGAAAAAGCTAGGAGTGAATTACTCAATATGAAGATGGAACAAATAATATTGAGTGACTAGACAAATCTAAATCAATCATTAGACCCTAGTGGTTTGCATGATGAGGTGTCTTTTGATGATGAGATGATGGAATCTCAAATAGAAGCAAAGGATGGCCTAAAGAGGGTCCTGCATAATCTGGAAAACTAGATAGAAAAATTGAAAGACCATGGGATGGATCTAGTTATTGAGAATGAAGTATCCATGCAAATTTTGAACCTATTTTTGCAAAAACAATGTCAAGACATTTTGGAGAGGTAGTTGATTGAAAATGATGACTATGTAGATTAGCTTAAATGTGTAGTAGCATATGAAGATGATCAAATTCACCAAAAATTAAATCACAACATTGAACCAAAAGTTCATTTATATCTAATTCAACTTACTAATGAGCTTATAAGGGAAGAGGATAGGTGGAGCTAAATCAAAGCCACAATAAGGTTGGACGAATTTTTGGATGAGGTACAACAAAAACAATTATGGGATTCACTAGAGGAATTTCACGGGGTGTTTGCATGGCATAAAGGTGAATCGGGACAATGTTTTGTGGGAGAGTATTCCATTAACACACAAGGACCACCTCCTTGTTGAATGACTATTGGAAAATTATCATATTGGGAAGAAACAAAGGTCAATAGGTAGATACATGCATTGGTGGATTTGGGGAAAATGTGCAAGAGCACATTTGAGTATGCGTGTCAGGTTACCTTACCAATTAAAAAAATGGTAGCCGAAAGTTTTGTGGGGATTACCATTCATTGAATTTTCAAATAAGATGAGATTCTTTTCCCATGCCTCTAATTAAAGATGTTCGGAGTCAACTACGAAGCTCTAAATGGTTTTCTGCACTAAATTTATAGTCGGGGTTTTCATAGGTACCCCTATGATCACCAAATCTGGTATATATGATGGGAATGTGATGCCTTTTGGGCTAAAGAATGCCACAAGCACATTCTTCCATATTATGGTTAATATCTTCAAAAAATGGACTAGTCAATTCTTGAAGGTGTTTGTTGATGATGTCATTATACACAACAACACATGGGTTGAACACTTGCATCATATCCGATTAGTTCTATAAAAGTTAGTAGAGGTGAATCTCAAGTTAAACCTAGGGAAATGTTGCTTTGGATCTAAAAGCATTACTTTCTAGGGACATGTGGTGAACTATATTGGGTTTTCACTAGATGCCAAGAAAGTAACAATAGTTATAGATTTCCCTACACCTAAGACTATGATTAATGTTAGGGCATTCCTAGGACTAACGGGATATTACAAAAGGTTTATTACAAGGTATGCGAAAATTGTAGAGCCATTTTTTGCTTTGATGAAGAAGGATTACAAGTTTGTGGGGATGCCCATTTGTCAAGTGGGTTTTGTTGCATTAAAAATGAAACTAGTGGAAACACCCATTTTGATCAGACTAGATTTTAGTAAACCGTTTACTCTAGATGTAAATTGGTTAATATGAGGTGTGGGAACTATAATGTCACAAAAAATTGGAAGACATGAATAGGTCATTGCCTATGCCAATAAGGGTCTATCACCTATACAACATTGTTATCACCCTATGGAGGGAGAATGCTATGCTCTTATTTGGGGCACAATGCATTTTAGGTAATATCTCCACCAGATTCCATTTTTATTATGAACATATCATAAGCCATTAGAGTGATTAGTTATGGTCTCAATGCATATGGTTCGAGAGGGTGCTAGATTGCCATGTTACAAGATTTTTTGTTTAAAATTGTTCACTGAATTGATAGTTGGCATTTGAACATTGATGCATTGAGCAAGAACCCAGTCAATACAACAGAGGAGGATGAAGATTTTGGATGTGATGTAATGGAACATGAAGTTCGAGTAAAAACTGCATCACCACATTTTGGTGAAAATTCACACAATGAGCCTGTCATTAATTTGTTTACCCTACATCTTGTTGACAAAGAAATAGCTGACGAGGAATTAGATCAAGTGGGAGATGAAGAGCAGAATGTAAACTATCTGTCTATTAGAAGAGTTACAACAAATGAACCATGAAGACTACTGAAAGATGCTTGTTGAGGTGCAAACTATGGTGGATTAGACCAAACAGAAATAGAAAGGCAAAGGTTTTGGAATTGTTAAATTGTGTCAAAACGAACAACTAAAGCAAATGGACATTTGGGAAGACAAAGTAGCAATGTTACTACTTACTAGTGAATAGTTGGAAGTTGATGTTTATGATGATGCTAACATAAATAGGGCTAAGAGGCTACTAATGTGATATCATTGGTTAGAAGACAATCTGTTCTTTAAAAAATTGGTAGTCCCTAAACCTACAGAAAGGAAAAGCTTGATTAAAAAGGTCCATCAAGAGATTGGGCATTTTGGTGAGATGAGAACATTGGTTGAGGTAAAGAAATAATTTTTCTAGCATGATTAAATTGAATCTGTCAAGACATTTATCAAGAATTGTGATAAATGTCAAATGACCAAACAGTTTAGGAACATGATATCTAACATTGAAGAGATGAAAAAATTCCAGTTTGTGATATGTTTAATCATGTTGTTTTTTATCCTTGTGGACCATTACATGAAGCTATTGTTGGCAATAAGTATGTGCTTGTGGCAATTGACCATTATTCCAAATGGTGTGAAGTTCAATTTGTAAAGGAACATGATGCTCTCACTACTTCCAAATTTTTGGAAGACAAAGTGATTTGCAAATATGGGGTACCTAAATATATTTTGATAAATAATGGGATCGAATGGACGAAATAATTTGTTGAAACATGCTAGAATTATGGCATCACCCATTAGTTCATTGCTCCTACTTGGCCCTATAGTAATGACATGGTTAAACGACTCAAAAAAACTATTAACCAAGGTTTGATAGTCATGGTTGCTGTAAATATAAGCAGTTGGGATTTACTATTACTTCATATACTTTTTGGATGTCGTTCTGGTATTCGAGCCAACATAAAATACTCACCTTTTATGGTGCTAACAAGACGTACACCTAGGTTAACCATTGATAATAACCTCACTGGGCTTTGTGATGTCTTTAATGAGTTTGTAGGACCAAAAGTGATGGTTGAACAAATGGTTTAGAAGATGCAATTCATTACTATTGTGCATAAGTAATTACTTGAGAATGTGGAACATGCTCAGAAGAAACAAAAGAAGACATATGTTACTCATAAAGGGCTATAGACCTTTGATGGTTTTGAGTCAAACAATGACGCACCCCCAAGTTCCTTGTTAGACCCAAAAAGGGTCTAACTATGTTAAAGAATGGAAATAGTTGGAACTTGGTGCCGCTCTCAGCTTCCAACATCAAAGGGGGGTGAGAGGGGCGTGTTGAAAGCTCCGGGATTAGATTAGGAAGAGGGACAAGCTACTTAGTTATTTGGTCTTGCATCCAAATCCAACCAACAAGTTGGTTAAAACTCATTCTGCACATTTTTGGTGTTGGCACAAGCCACGGGCAACCTTGGATTCACTTGACTCATCACGGCCCGAACTTGGGGGAAGCCACCACCTTCCCCCATATAATATTCTCTACGTCTCTTCGTCGCAATTGCATCTGAATGGCACTTTTTCCCAGGACTCCCAAAATGGAGTCTCGAAATTGTCCTAGTTTGGACTCCTGGGACTTTGGATGTTCATAACTTTTCGCTCTGACCTCCAATTGGGACGAGGTTTGAAGCAAACTTGTAGCTCTTCTTGAGAGCTTTCCAACAGTGTCTCGCACTCCACCTGCACACACCAGAATCGGGTCGATTCCTGACTTTTAGTGGTCAGGAGTCAAACTGCTAGTTTGACTCCCGGCCCTTCTTTCACCCATAACTTGTGCTGCAGATGTCCAAATGGCTCATGCGAGGCCATTTTAGACATCTACAATCGGAGACCTTTCCAATAGTATAAAGAACACTTCAATGCGAAGTGTTTTGGCCCCTGAAATCGCGCTCTAAATTTTTGGGAGTCTCGGAGGACTCCCAAGTCCCATTTTTGGGAGTGTGAGTGGCGACCTCACACTTCCCTCAAAGTGGGGTTGCGACAAACAACAAAGTCAAGATGTGGGCCTAACAAGAAGAAGTCTATGATTTGCAATTGGGAAGGACCTTAGATGTTTGTTAGCTACAAAGATGGGAAAGGTCCTCAAGAGAAAGATCATGGTAGTAGGATATACATTGTCAAGGATCTTAAAAAACACCACTAGGAATGTGCAAGAAGAGATTTGCAGTTGTACCATTCATTGACTAATGGTTGATCTATGGGGACATAGATTTTTTTGGAAGGAGTGGTGACACATGTGATGCAGACCTAGTGTCAATTTTTTTGTGTGGATGTGGATGAAAAGAGAGAAGCAACCCTAATTCATGATTACATAATATGCCAAGATATTGGATAGTTGTTCATCATGAATCTTAAGGGCACCAAAAATTCGTTGTTTGTTTTTATGTTTTGGTGTGTTTTGTTTGTTTGCAAGTTTATGGTGTTTTAAGTTTGTATTTCAATGAAGATGAATTTCTGCATTAGCTTTGGTGATGGAGGGGGTTGTTGCTGCAAATGAATTAGCTTTTGAATGAAAAATGCGGATCATGTTGTGGGAGTTTGGATGGAAGAAGGGATAACTAAAGGGATATATAAAAAAAAGTTCAAGTCTTCAAGGATAGTTAAATTTTTTAAATTGTAATTGGAGAATAGAGATTCGTGTGTGTGGATTCTAGTGAAGACAAAAAGGAGGAATGTTTATCTATTCTTACCTTCTTCTAGCTTAAAGATGTTGCTTTTCCATTGCACTATAATTTTCAAAAAAGGAGAAGGATTAAGCAATGATAGGAGTAGGGATTGGATCAAGGGAAATGATGACAATGTCTAGAGGTTTTAAAGCGATCCTCGTGGTTTGTTTGTGGTTTGGGAATTTTGAGTGAATCTATCAGTTTGGCTGAATTTGGAAGAGAAAATACTTATTCATTTGTGGGAACTTTGGAGAGAAAGGGATTTTAAGACTCTTATGGGTACTAAGGAACGAATAAATTTTTGGGATCAATTAATCTCTATGTTCAAATCTTTTCATGAGTGATTTTAATGGAAAGGATGTGGGTGCATAATGTCAGTGTTTTTTTGTAAACATCCATAGGAATAGTGGGTTCTTGAGAGGAAGCCAAGAATGTTCTAATCCCCTAAAGTCCTTAGTCTATGGTTTGGACATAGCCTAGGATAGGAGTATGACAATGCTTGTAACTATTGTAATACATAGCTTGTTTTAGCCATTGTAGCAAGCTTGATGTTGGTATAATGAAACAAACCATAAAAGGTTTCCTGTTTAGGTCTTCCTTTCATTTTTGGTGATAGTCTCTTTTGGTGATTTTCTAATATTTTGGGAGGTTGTTAATATCAAATGTTGAAGGACCCAATAATTACCACCCAAGGTCCAAAGACCAATTGTTTGGTAAATTTTCAAAAATGGAATTTAAAAGACCTTATGGTTTGATAGATGTTCAAGATTTGAAAAAAATTCTCACAAAATTTAAATTTTGATTTTTCCATTGTATGATTTTTGCTTAAATTGACAAACCTTGAAAACTTTAGGTTTTCTTTATTTCACAAACATGAAATATGAAAAAAAATAATGCCAATGTTTTTACAAAAATCAACAAATTGTAGGTTTCCCAGTTTCAAAAACCCTAAATATGTTCAAATTTTCTAATGTTTTAATTCCTTCGAATTTACCAAATTTCTCAAACCTTGCGTATGATAAATTATTAAGTCTATGAATTTTACAAAAATTGTTAAACCTTAAACCTCTAGGGTATTCCATATTTCAAAAATTGTGAAATATTACAAGTTCAACCTTAGATGTTTTCCATAAAATTCATCAAACCTAAAACCTTTAAAATGCGTGGAATTCACAAAACTTGCATATGAAAATTCTTTAATTGAAAGGTTTATATGGACATAATTTCACAAACCCTAAACCTTTGAGTTTCCCATATTTCAAAAAGACCATTTTAATCCTAAGTGATAAACCCTTAGGAATTTTTATTTTTGAAAACCCTAAGCTTGTCATGAGGTATTGAAATAAACTTTTAAATACAATGCATTGTGAAAGATTTTGATGCCATGGGTGCATTTTTTAAGTCATCACATTTAAAAGTTAAAAGGGTGTGTGAAAACTTTTGGATGTGACTAAGATGGGTTGTTCAAGTTGAATTTTTGAACATATAAAAATGCAAAAATCAAGAGAATATTGTAATTGGTGCAGTTAGAAACCAATTAGGCCATGGACTTGCCATAGATTCATTTGTAATTTACACAGCTTAAATTTGAAAAAAATCAAAACTTCTTTTCTTATAATATATTTTGTGATTGGTGAGTTGGTATTTTTTCTTTCACATGTATTTTTTGAATTATAAAATCAATAAAAGGACTATGTTATCATTTTGCCTCTCCATGGGTTTCACTATGATTAGTAGTAGGGGCTACATAAAAATGGTTATAGGACTCCCAAAATTCCCAAGTTATGAGTTTTGTAAAATTGTGAGCTTGTAATTCCTTCACATGCATTCTAATTGAATAAGTTTAAACTGCAAAACTATACCTTTGGATGATATCTTTCTAGTGCCATGTTGCACACTTCAATAAAAAATCATTTGATGCATGTTTTTTAGTTTTAGTGATTAGGAAACAAATGGCCAATTTGATTCCAATCTTTCTTTTAGTCATAATTCTTAGTTCAAAGTTTCAAATGGAAAAATACAATTGCTTCAATAAAGAATCATTTGATGCATGTTTATTAGTTTTAATGGTTGAGAATCAAATGGTCAATTTGATTTCAATCATTCTTTTAGGCATAAATTTTAGTTCAAAGTTTCAAATGGAAATTACAATCTCAATTTTGATATTTTTGATTGAAGACCTTTCTAATGGTTTATTGGGGCCCAATTTGGACCTTAATTTTTTCTTTAAAAAAATCCCGAGCAATTTGTTCTCCAAAGTCCACAAACCCTAAAATCCTAGGGTTCCTTACATTTCAAAAACCCTAGATATGAGAAATTTTGGTCAACAACTAAATTTTAAAAAAGGTACAAGAAGTTTTAGTCTTAGGGGATTTTTTTGGGGGCAAAAATGGGCATATATACCCAAAAGCGCTAAATACGAGAAGTCTTAAGTCGTACGTGGGTTTCCACAGAAATCAGCAAACCCTATCCCTAATCCCCTGGGGTGTGCCGAAGTCAGAAACCCTAAAAAGCCACCATCGACGACGGGGTTGCGTCTCGGGGCAGGGTGCGACGAAGAAGCGGAAGGAAGGGAAGGGAAAAGAAGGCAAGCGTCCCCACACGACGTGGCAGATCCGGAGATGATTCGCCGTCGACAATCTCTATCCAGAAACAGATCGGAATTGTCGGGATATCCCTGGGAGCGCCAGAAGGAAATGGCCGGCCGCCACCAGGAGTGACGTGATGAGATTCACGGAATATTCTACACCCTGATGGGTGTGTGCATCGGATCTTGAGATCAAGTCAAAGAGGAAGTATCGGCAGTTAGCGCAAAAACTCGACGCCGCCAAGCTTCTAGGGTTTGTTCCAACTCACTTTCATGACTTCGTTCTGATTCTCGCGCAGATCATGTTGCTGCCGGTTATTGCAGTTGAAGGAAAAAACAAAAACAGAAATAAAAACTCCGACGAGCTTCGTGTACGGACGACCGGAATGATCGACTGACTGTCGGGAGTCTAGGGTCTGAAAGAGACAGAGATGGTGAATAAGCAAGAGGAGCAGGAGGAGGGTGGAAGGAGTAGTTCTTCATAAGAAATCTCTTGTGGTGAGAGATTCTTGCTTGCTGGAGACTAAAACTCTTGTGGTGCTATTTCAAGTCATCTGGGGAAAATATGAAGCAATTCTTCAATTGACAAGTACTTCATCACCCCCTTTCCCTCACTCACTTCTCTGTTTTGTCTTTTCTTCTTTAACATCTGATGGTTTCTTTGCCTTCAACTTTTTCCAGAAGAATGGTGCAAAATCTGTTGATTGGGCACGCATCCATGCATGCCATCACCCGAGAGGCGACTGCTTCCTTCAAGGATTAACAAATTACACTTTCTAGCATGATTCAGTACTGAATTGGGTTACCTGCAATCAATTGCAAGGTGTGCTCATGCTAGCCAGGAGTTTAGCAGCAGCTGAGGTTCTATTCTTTGCAGGTTGCCCAAGACATAGAACACTGATTTTCCAAATGAGCCTGAGAATTCAACTATGCAGCCTGTTTTTTTTTCCTGTTTTTTTTCATACCAACTAACTTCTGGGTTTTTGTTTTACAGTTTCCCACATCAGTTCACATGCAGACACATAAGGTGGAAGAAGAGGTTGGAACTTTGCTGTACTATGCAAGCAAAGGAAATGTTCAAATCATCAAGCATATGCTGGATAATGGCACTGCTGTAGATGCTGCAGACTACGATGGCCGAACTGCATTACATCTTGCAGCAAGTGAAGGCCATGTTGCTGCTGTTAAGCTGCTGTTGAGTTACAATGCAAATGTAAATCCTCTTGATCGCTACAATGACACAGTGAGTCTAGTGCCTCCCCCCCACAGTGCATTTTATTTAATCCATTGCTTTCTCATGCTGTTTGTCACCTGTGAAACTCTCTTTTTAAAATGGCCCGGAAAACTTAGGATTTTCTACCATTCTAGTATGTTGTGAACAGCTTTTGTCAGAACAGATTTGTTTACAGGAGAAGTCAAATGACTTGAGAGACTCTTTTTGGAGGCTTTCAGAAAGCTGATATGGGTGCAAATCTCTTGCAGCCACTGGATAATGCATTTATGTTTGATCATAAGGAAGTCAGCAAGATTTTGGATGCACATGGCGGATTTGCAAAGGTGCTTACCCTCATCCTTCCTTCATGCAACCTGTTTGGATTCATTGGGTGTGCCTTCCTCAGATAATCATGCATAGCTATGTACCTGCAGTCTGATTGATCTTTTCTTCATAAAGAAGGGGATCACCATGGATTTTGATTTAAACTCACTTGCTGGACTTCTCCATCGTGATTTCAGCCTCGGCCTATGGAGTCTGAGATTGATGTCTCTGAACTGGGTTTAGAGAATGCTCAACTTGTTGGCAAGGTACTTCTTTCTCAGGCTTAAATATTTCTGGAGAGATTAGCCTGTTTCTCAGACAGCAATTTTTGAGTGTCATGAGAGAGTAGGAAAATAAAAGGGAAATTTTACATTGTAGCTTGTGCAGAAATTGAATGGGGAGAGGTTCAAGTTGGGTACATAATATGAAGGAACTCTTGGAATTTTCCAATTCTCATGAAGAGGGCCCTCCTCAGATGTGTGTGTTCCTAGGAAATGCATCCATGATTGAAACATGACAGTATTTGCATGATGGACTCACATCTTTTTGGGAGCACTCTTCATGTGTTTCTCCACCTTTTCCACAGGGTGCACTGGGTGAGATTCGATTAGTGAAATGGAGAGGAACAATGGTTGCAGCAAAGACAATATTGAAACCTCTCTCATCAAATCGGCAAATAGTGTAAGTGATATTTTAGTCCTTTTGGGCCTGTATCCAGTATAAATTGCCGTATCATTGCTGGAGGTACTTCACATGTAGTTTTGTGTTCTTGAGCTGCTGAATTTTTAAAACTTAGCACTTTCTGTTTGCTTTGTCAGTTGCTTCTTTTTAAGGAGATGAGGTATCTCAATCTGCTTACTCTTGTTGTCTGCAATAATTACAACTTGCAGGAAGGAGTTCATTGGTGAGCTTGCTTTGCTGCAGAGCCTACGACATCCCAATATAGTGCAGTTCCTTGGTGCTGTTACAAAAACCAGACCCCTTGTCATTGTCACTGAATACTTCCCAAAGGTAATCTCTTGCTTCCAACTTACCTCCTTCTTGTCTGTTGTGTATTTTCACAGCTCAACAAAGTCTTTGTGGAACTGTATGCAGTCTGTTTCCTGAAAATACAGGATAATGCTGAGCTGTAGGAAACACAGAGTCTGTGTGATATCCCCTTATGCCGGAGTTGAGTGTAAGACTCAATCAGGCTTTTTATGTTGGGATTCCACACCCAGTTGTTCATTTCCTCTATCGCTTGCTCTGTTTTTCTACCCTTTTGGGATTTTTGTTGCTTTTTATCCAAAAGGAGCAAGGCTCTATGTCACAAGAGCAAGGAAAGACTTGTGACCACAGTACCGTAAGCTTGCTGCACCCAGCTCAAAATTTTCTTCTGTTTGCACCTCTTCACAATTGTGTTTTGATTCAGGGAGACCTGGCAAATCTTCTGGAGAGGAGAGGCCGGTTGGAGGCCACCACTGCTGTAAATTTTGCTCTTGACATTGCAAGGTATGTCTTTGTGTATCTGCAGACAATATTACTCGGATAAGTTGAGGTTACATGTGAACTTGCAGTGAAAAGAACATGTTCTCCAGTTAGAGAAGGTCATATAGCTCATGAACCCACATGTACAAACATTCAGGTGGAATTCCTTGCAATTCAGTTAGAGAGATTACACTCTGGGATAGTGGATTGTAATAACCAGTGGGGTTGTTTCAACAGGGGGATGAATTATTTGCACAAGCACAACCCTGATCCGATCGTACATCGGGATCTCAAGCCCAGGTAAAGAGATGTTCCCTTCTTTAATGGTAAAGACTGATCACACTAGTGAAGATAAGAGAATGAGGAGATACCCTACCATGTGGTGTTGAAGTTACTGAGGGATCCCACTTCAATGAGTCTAAACAAAATCACAATTTGCCTTTATGGATATTGTGGCTTATCACATTACAAAGGGTATGTGAACAATGTGAACATTGATGAAGCTTTTTGATTGCAGGAATCTGCTGCTGCATGATGCGGGTTATTTAAAAGTGGCTGATTTTGGACTTGGGAAACTCTTGGATGCGTCAGCGGAGGGTTTATATGAAATGACAGGGGAGACAGGAACCTGTAAGCTAAAAGCCCCATGTTTCATTTGCCTTTTTGGTGGGTTGGGTTTTAAGTTGTCAGTCTGATGGTTTATTGTTGGTCCTTTGTCTTTTTAACTTCCTTTTGACCACTGATTGTCATCTTGCTCCCCATTTGTTTTCTCAAATTCCCTCCATTCTGTTCAAACTTCTCACAAGATATGCTGTTGCAAGGTCTTTATGACAAACAAAGAACCACCTGAGTCATTTTTCAATGCACACAAAGCCTCTTGCAGACACTTGTTGCTCAACTTCAAAGAGTTGCAATTTGTTATTCGATCTCTCTTTCTATTTGTGAATTGGGCTGAGCAGAAATATCACTACTAATGAGAGGTTTGGATTGTGGAGCAGATCGATACATGGCTCCAGAGGTGTTTTTGCACAAAACCTATGACAAGAGTGTTGATGTGTTTTCTTTTGCCATCACAGTCCAAGAGGTCTGCTCTTTGCATTGTCTCCATGATTGTGTATAGAATATGTTTAAGACAAAGGGCTTGCATTGAAAACTTCAAGATAGCAATTCATGTGGAGCAAGAATCAGTCACTATTCTATGAGCTGAGTACATAGTCTAATTGTGAATTACCTGAGTTCAGACTGCCCAGCACTCCTTTGATGCTCTGGCTTGACAGATATATTTTCTGCTTGGCTGTATTGTGAAGTTGTTTGAAGGTGGACCTCAATCAAAGTTTGAATCACCAAAAGAAATTGCAGCTTCTCGGGCATTGGACGGAAAGAGGCCAGCTTTCACTGCAAATTCATATCCTCCTCAAATGAAAGAGTAAGATTACATTTCTGGACTTTCAATCTGCATTTAAAGAGAGGGGATTGCTATTTTTATCAATTTGTGCTGTGTGGTGGTGTGGAATTTGACCATAAACATTCCCTATGCCATAATAGCTGTGCCATAATTGCAAAAGATCTCCAAGAAACCAGGGAGCTTTACTTGACAGGCCAAGGCTCTAAGGACTTGTTGGATGGGCTGTGCAGTTTGTTGAGGCAGTGTTGGGACGAAGACCCAATGAAACGGCCAACATTTGCAAATATCATTGACTGTTTAGAAGATATTCTTTTTAAGCTGGAACACAAGAAATTGGTGCGCAGTAATTCTTTCAGATTCTTCCCATGCATGTCTCTCAAACAAAATCCATTTTACCACGCTTAGATGTTTAATCTCTGCATCTGAAATTCACGTTTGTTCATAGAGGCTTTCTCTCAATGTTGAGTGGGCCTTTGGCTCCTCTTCAGTATCGCTCTGTTTGGATCATCATACTCTTCTGGAGTTTGAGATTAGGGCATTGAGCTGATTACTTGCTGTCATTACACATGCATCATCATTGTCCACTCTTCTGCCTCAGTTCTTTTACTTGGATTTTACGTGACTGTCTAAGAAATGCTGTGCAGGATAAATGGATATGGCCTCTGGGCAGCAAGAGCATGGCTCGTAAGAGGCAAGAACCTTAGAATACTCATTAATGTCCCCCCAACCACCTGAGAAAACTGTAAAGTTTACCACATAGTCACCACTGTCCAAAGATACATTTCCTTACAATTTGTCATGATAATGCAAACACATTTTCCTTTACAAATGTGGGGAGCTTGTCAACTGCATACTATGAACAAGTGCATACAGTGGCATTCAACTGCAGTGTCCTTGGGAAAGACACTGTTTGCATTCTGTGATCATATTCTCCAAAATAAATTGTTCTTGCAAGGATCATTGTGTCATTGAAGAACTCAAATCTGATCATGTTGATTCCCACGAGACTTCAGGTAATTGTGGTTTTGTTAGTGAATCTGCAAAGATGCGACTTGTACTTTTGTCACTTTTCAAAGATTGTTTGGGACACCATATAGAGTTGAACTGTGATTGCAATTTCCATTTTATTCAACCAGGAATTCTTTTCAAAGTGTGCAAATGCTTTGCTTATGGATACTAGATAGGTACCTTGGATACATACTATCTCTTTGTGGTTTGTTACAATCTATCTGTATATATATCTCTTCTGGTTTGTTATGTCATATTGGCAACAACGTACTATAGAAGTTATGCATACCTTAATATGAAGTTTTGCATAGGGTTCTTACAATATTGGGGTGTTGATTGTGATGGATGCAATTTGTAAGTCTAGGTGGCACACAATGTAAGAAGCAAAGTTGTAACTCGTGTTGAATTTGAATATGGGACATTTTCTAATTTTCAATTGGGTAGTAAAAAGAACAAGTTTGAATGCTTGAGACTCAATGGGTGGTTGAGGTGGCACATGGGGCCCAGGTGTAGGAGGATCACATGAGGTGGAAGCAGGAAGGACAAAATGATCCCAGTATTACGTTCCCTTCCAAAGTGTGTTGCCGCTGCTTTTGAGGCATGAGACTCATATAAGGAAAAAATCAAGCAAATTCACTGTGTTTGTAGAATGAAAGATGCAAATCAAGGATTTGTGTTCAATATTGGAGGTCACGTCTTTTAACCTCAACATAAATTGTAAAGCATAAGATAAAAGCCTTAGAATTAATAGTAAAACCTTATTTCATTATCCATGAAATGAGTGCTTTTGTTTTGTTATGGGATGAGTTGTATTAATCATAAGTAAATTTGGTTGATATTGCTAAAAATGCTGTTTGGAAACATATATTGATGGATTGATAATCAATATGCAAAATTTGAAAATCCTTTTTGCCATTCCCTAAGCCTTATAACTCTCAAATGATCATGCATACACCTTAACAATTGCATATAAGCAAAGATTAGCCCATTTGTTCAATGAGGACATGGATGCATAATTTAATGAGTGAAATTATCATTAAGTAATTAAGGTACCAACTACTTTGCAAAACCAAAAAAGGAATATTATGATTGAAATTATATGTGATCTATTGTTCCATTAATGCCTCATGCCATGTACTTAACTGGAAACCAACCCAAGTATAATCACTAATTCTACAACATCGAAGGCCAACAAAATCTAATGAAATTCAATTTGTTGTTTTATCAGAACTTCATGCCATACATTCTATGTATTAAATCTGAATTTTTTGTTAATCACGTGAAAGGTGATTTCCACAACTTTTTTGTTATTCATGTGAAAGGTGGTTTCCACAAGTTTTTTATTTTTTTATTTTAAAAATTTTTTAAAATAATTTTTTTAAAAAACTGAGTAAATTATTATTTTTGGATATGGTATGAAAAAATGATTTGACAAACAATCCTTAGTATGGATAATTTTTCATGTCCTGGTTAAAAAGTCCCAGAAAGAAATCATGTAGGTCTGTATATGGGAATGATATTTGGTTTTTGGAGTAGAATGTGGCAAGTCTCTTTGGGCTTGCAGCAAAGAAACTGAAGGTCTTATCGAAGTGTGAAGGGAAATATAATGAATTATGGGGAAAAACAAAAAGAAGAAGGAAAACCAAAAGACTTTTTTGCCTTCTTGAGAAGTTACTTAAATGTTATTCAATTGTCACTTTTAAACATAAAAGTGATGCCACGAGGATTTGGTTTCTTCAATTTTGTGATTTAGCCAAACTAGCAATCATCCACAAGAGGAGTTAGCCAAACTTGAGAAAGGAAAGTAGAAAATTTGAAGAATTCTGCTTTTTTTTTGGGGCAACTTGCTGGAACCTAAATTGTCTACCTAGAAACGGCAATTTGAGAGAGAGAGAAAAAAAAAAAACTGACAACTTTGGTGCAATTTTTTCACAAAAATCCTTAAGTTGCATTGAATTTTTTTTGTCTCCAAGTGGTGAAAATCTGCCCCTCAAAAAAATTGCTGGATGCCACTGTTCTAAAACATGCCATGATTTCACCTAATTATTCCTGCCAAGCTCACTTTTGAACCTTTTCCTCATTACATTTTGAATATCCATATGTCATCGGTGCCGAGACTTGGCAACATAGAAGATAAGACATTTTTTGCTCCAAGCTTGCAACATAAACTTTTCCATGAATATGTATTCAAAGAGTGTGGTACAATTTCCAAAGAAATATGTCACAATCTTGAAAACAATGGTTGCAAATTTGAATTCCTACCTTTACTAATTACCATGCATTTGAACATGTCCACTAAGCACTAGTTCATGCACAGTTTGTTCACTGGTGAATTCCCACATCTAAAGAAATCTATTAAAAGTTCACACAAGTTCACTTTTGAAACCCCACATGTTTGAATCGGTTAAACAACATTTATCTCATTTCCATGTCTTGGGGCATACCATGGTTGGATCACCTATTTGTTATGTGTCCAATCCTACTGAAATTAACAAAATCATGCACATAAAACATGTACACAACTCAAAATCAAACCCATCTACAAAGTGGGAATCTAACTCTAAAAATCACACACACAATCATGAAAATAAAAACATTGTTCCACTTGAACATTTCCTTTCATATTATGATTAGATATGTTGAAGAAGTTCTTTGATTAGAGTCTAATGCCAAACACATTGATTTCTATCATGTTTAAGCATTCTTTCAATTTCCTTCCTAAGTCTCGACTACTATATTCATGATGTTGAGAGATAGGTACAATGATAATCCATGGTATACATTGGATATATTGACATATTGCCTTTTCACATGAAAAAGAGGCAAGGGTTTATGTAGGACAATTTGTGATTGTGTAATTATTTTCAATCAACAATTTGGATTAGACATGTAAGATTTTGTGGATTTTGTTTGCCTTTGGCATGAAGGTATTGCACCACATTCTTTGAATAGATAGTGATGGAAGATGATGTGCATGACAATTTCTTACAAGTTTGTCCAAATGATATGTAACACATGGTAGAAAACTTTATCCCTTTGCTTAATAAGAAGTTGGGGTTTGCCTATGATAATGTCAAGAGAAGTATGATCATAGGTCTTGAAGAAGACAATTATTTTGGAAGTAACATGGTTTTGTAGCAAAGTCTTGGGGAAGGGGACTGTGTGGTGTAGATACTAAAGAAAATTGTAATCCATGTTATTGTTTTCAAATAGTGCTCTAAACATCATGTTTTGTGCAAAGTTAATTGAACCACCCATCAATGACTTTGAAAGCGACAAGGTGATGGTTGTGTTAATTGATAACTTCATGTTGAATCTCCATTTCCCATTGAAGTCTTATTATTTCATGCATGTTAGAACCTACTTGATTGCTTACATGTGTGGACCATTGCAAGCTCAATCCCTTTCTCTCTTTTAAATGCCCTGCACTATTGTAGGATTAAAATATTTGAAGGAAACACTGGAGGTGATAACCAGTTCAAATCCACCTTAGTTTCATCCCTAATTGTAGTCAAATTTGTGGCGGTCTTTAGGGTTCTTCTTATATGACACACGTTAACAATCTCGTCTAAATGGTGTAAAATCCTTATCTCCGCCCATTAGTGCATGTTGTTGCAGATTTTCAATGATTCAACTAAAGACATCAAATCTACTCAGCATAAATCTCAAAGGCGGTTAATGCGATGTTCACTTTTGAGATGTGTTGTAATAATTTAACTCTACATTGAGGTTTTATCAAGCATTATATGTTGAAAGCTTGGAGCAAAAATTGGATTAGGGCCCAAGCTTGGACCATGAGCACAAAGGAGCATGTCTAAAACTCTCAAATTGAAAGTTTCAAAGTCATCTCCTGCATATTTATTGCACCCATTGGTTTAATGGTTTAAATAGAAAGAAAAATTGGGAAAGCCGGTGTTGCCATTTGCCCTCCAAACGTGCCAAATCTCATGAACTGGAAAATCTCCTTGTTGAAAGTGTTAAGCAAAAACAAGTACAGTAACTTCCAGGCCCAAGTTGAATTCAATCCCAACCAACCCAAAGATGAATCACCAATATGTGTTACCAGTGGAGCATTGCTGCTACACTTAGTCTGGAATTTTTTTGGAAAAAAATGGGGTGACAATGCCTTGTGGAGGATATGCCACTTTCTGTGCAGAAGGCCTTTGCTTGGTGCTTGCACAATTGGTGTTGGTAATGTCACATAGATGGCTGAAAACATTGCACAACGAGTTTCTGAATTAGATGATTCTTCCAATTCTGCAGTCGCTGTGCTGCTATGAAACATCTGCCATCACTACAAGAGAATGTGGTTTTTCTCACACAAAAAGCTGCGGGCTCATGACATATCTGTGAGTGAAACTTTGTGGTTTCATCCACTACAATGTACACAGTGTGGTTTTATTGTGGCATATATTACATTAGAATGGCAATTTGACATTAGGTAATGGCACATGTAATAGAAATACTGCTGATCTCCTGGACTCTGATCCAGAAGTCCTGCTATCACAAGTGCGCACAAATGGTGAATCAGATTGAGGGTTTAGCTCCACACTAGCAGAGTCCAAAGTGTTCCAGATGGTAATGAGACTTCAGAAAATGAATATAAAGATATAGAGAGTTGGTAAAGCCATCTGGAGTGAAACCAGTTCTGCTTATGACCTATTTGATCTCTCGTCCTCCTCTCCACGTTTTCAGCAACATAACAACAGCCAAACTATTCATCCAAGCAAGCGAAGCAAGAGCCTCACAAAGGTTCCTTAACTTGTAGTTCAAAGCCGATACCAGGAATCTCAACAAGCATTTGGGTTGCTATTGAGGCCATTGAGCTGATACATGCAAATTGAGTGATTCTTCATTACTCGTACCAAACTTAATGCACACAAATTGAACAAGCAGCTCTTCACATTTTTGCATAATGGTTCACACGCCCTTCATAACCATGATAAATATCCAACATACTAAATTTGAAAACAGATTGGTGGTTAGCATGGTGAAGCCCAAGTGGATCCTCCAGTTATTATGCTGGAAATGTTTCTATAGTGGTGGACTTGGGCCTGTTTCATTTTCTGTGGTGCATTCATCACAATGTTTCTATAGAAACAACTTGAGAGCCTGTTTCATTTCTATAGAAACAACTCCCAAATGGGCTCCCTTTTTCTTATCCCATAAGTTTTGCAATGACACAATTTTTGATAATATAATGTGTTGATGCAAGCTTTTCTTCCACGACTATACTTGAACAGGATCTGTTCTATAGTGCGTACATTTGATCTGTGCTCTCTAACATAGACAAGACCCACATCCCGGAAGATGAGGAATTGCCCACTCTCCTGAGCGCGATTGCTGCATTGGAGCTACAACTTCGGTTGGCGGCTACCTTGCCTGATGAACGTCCCTCCACGCTTAGCGCTGGAGGTTGATGGAAGGTGAGCGTTCTGACGGGTCTAGAACAATTTTTGACGAGTGTTTTTTTTCCTCTCTCGTGCAAATGTTTTGCAGTAAAACCCAAAAGTCAATTTTGTCGATCCAGAAGCCAAAAATCAGAACAGGCACATCTTGGTGCTACAAACAGACACAAATTTGGTGTCTTCTTATGCCACCCCACCCTTTGGGCATGTAATGTAACCCTTTTATGCCTCTTAATGTGTCTTACAATATGCCTCCTAGTGCCCATTACATGGCCAAAGTTTACGTACCTTGACCTAAATTTTGTGTATGGGCATCATTCATCTCTCGCATGGATCAGTGGATTGGGCCAAGGGTAAATAAGAAAAAAAAAGGAGAAAGGACCCAATGCCCAGAGGCCATATAATAAGACACTTAACATCCTCCCAAAATTTCTTGACCCAGAAGAGATATTGTGGCCTAAGGTTAGTTTCTACATGGATTATATATATATATATATATATATAGTATATAAATATGAAATTATTTTTATTTCATGATATGTTATAATATTCTCATATTAGGAGTGAAATTATTCAGATTGTAGCTTACAATAATCATGATGATTTTCAACACCTTAGCTTCATATTTTCACAAAAAAATCACTTCACTATTTTAAAGATTATTTAATGATGAAACTAACCTTAGGATAAATGTTAGGGAACAGGTAGGCAACATAAGGACTAGACAAGTAGGCAAAATGAGACTAAATATGTGGGCAAGCTGATATTGGATAGGTAGTTAGATTTAACAACCAGTGCAGACATATGGAAGTTGGTTTGAATTCTTATTATGCCAAATGAGGATTTTGAGATAAATGGGGCAACATTTCCTTTCCTCCTTATTTTGGTTTTGTATCATTTTTTCTTTGCAAGTTTGAAGGTTTTGAAAACACTAAATTTGTGTGACAAAATAAGTAGAAATGGAATGTAAGAAGCTGAGAAGAAATTCAAGTTAACATACAAGTTTTGGTCAATACCCATATGTACAGAACCTATCAAGATTGTATAGAAAATGTTGTTAGTAAATTTGATAACTACTCATATCACAATATTATTATAGTATATGATGGAAAAACTAATAATTTCAAAATTAGAAAACAAATTCATTTTTTGAAAATAAATAATTATTCGTTTTGTCAATGTGGAAGCTGACCCTAGGCTACTATTCAACTTATGGTTCCATACAAAATGGGGTTTGGATCAGACTTTAGGTAAGGTATCTCACCCATAAACTCAAACCCAAATTGAAGACCCGTATTATGTTGGCCAGGGCACTCCATAGATGATGCATCATGCAAATGAGTTCAATGTGGTGTTGAAGTGGTTAAAAGGGGCCGACCAAGAGGAGAAAGTCTTGCTCAACTTTGAAAAATCAAGTGATTTTAGAGTTCTCCAATTTGCCAGAAGTGAGAAAACAAAAAGGTAGTGAAAAAATCGCCAGATTTCTATACTTGGTTTTCTTTTTTAACGTGTAGCCAAAATATAGAAAGATGATAAAGGATTTGTATTTCATATTTGGTTTATAGCCAGATTTGGCTAAATCTTACCAGAGATGATCGCCACTTTTTCTACATCTTCCTATGGATGGTAGCTACTTTGGCTATAAACAAAAATTCTTAAAAAGAACACTGATACACACAGTGATGTTATGATAGAGTTATGAATGAAATTCAAATACCTTTAATGAGGACATAGGTATTATGTTTATTATTATTGGTTTAGTAGTGATCCTGGGAAGCATTGAGGTCTAAAATCTCATGGAGACAGACAACAAACTTTACCACTTGTATCAAATAGCTTTCTAGGATGTCAACTTGTGTAAAATGCCTTGAACTGATTGCAAAATTGGAACCTAAAGTTTCCTTACTCCGAATGCTATTCATTGTCCCCAAAAATTATATACTTTCTAGCAGGGTCCCTAGAAGGGGATGTCTCCAGGGCTGCTATGCTACCAAGGAACGTCCTTAGGTCCTCCAGCTCTCAGGAATGTTTTTTGAAAATATAATTATTGTGACAATTCATCACAACAGCAGCTAGTGAAGAACATTCCTCAAAGTGTGGGACCAAATCGGGCAGCTATGATGAGAGTCTCTAGAAAGCAAGCAAAGTGCTTGGTTGGTTGTTGGAGATTGGTTATTATTCTTGCTAATCCACTTTGCTACTTAGGTTTTGGGTGTTTCCAGCAAAGGGTTTTGCTATTGGTGGTGCCATGGATCAAGTATCGGTTGATAGGAGATCCTCTTGCTGGGAGTGCTGCAGGTCTTACTAGGATTTATCTCTTTTTCAAACACTTTTGAGGAAGGGCTTGGCAATTTGGGGTTTTAGGAAGGTTTTTTAATTGAATGAAGTAAATCAAATGAAGTGATGCCACGTGGTGCTCTGAAAATTCAGATTGCATTTTGAGCCCTCAGGCCTACCTCCACTAATGAATCACTCAGTATTTGAACTAGTGCCAAAAGTAGGCTGGAATTTTCTATTGGGTTTCGAGCAAAAATTATGTTATGGTCTGGATGAGTATCAAATGCCAAAATTAGGGTGAATTTACCTTTTTCCAGATTACAAGCGTAAATAGTGCACTTTCATCATTCACGAAAGTGTCAAGCCCCCAGAGATAGCCTGAAATTTCGATTTGGGTTTGGAGGAAGAGTGACCCGCCATTGTTCTTCACACAAGTGCCAAATTTACCGTGTGACTTTTCTCCCTTAAAGCACACTTGACTGACAAATTGTTGGTATAGGAGAAGGGTTTATCTTTTCGCGGTAAAGACTGAGTTACTTCTTTACCGATTGAAGGTTTTTTTTTTGAGGTTGTAAAGTGATTGCACGAAACTCACTCCCACCGCCCAAAGGAAAGGCTGGCACGTTTAAAATTGTCACGTTTCCATAAAGTAAAAGAAATGCAAGAAATAAAAGAGAATTTTTTTTGGCAAGAAAGACAAATTTCAAAATCGGTATAGCACAAATTCCGTCGGTACGAATGCCATCTTCCAGCTGAATTGGTGCCCCACCTCTTGGAAGGGGTTATTAAAGAACAATTTTGGAAAGGAAAATTTCATGCAGTCAATGGGAAGGCATAGCATGCAGTGGAAAAAGGTGCAGTTTTTTTCTTTTTGGGGGGGGGGGGGGGGAGGGGGGGAGGGGGTTTTTTTTTTTCCCCCCTTTTTTTACAAAGAGTGTCTTTTTTTTTTCCACCGGGGCCC